>Ga0315539_1000517_pt1 | contig 28873 bp, 25 predicted proteins | sample SalMarSW160150MG_FD_203097 | JGI IMG/M metagenome (GOLD analysis project Ga0315539, IMG submission 203097) | Salt marsh sediment microbial communities from the Plum Island Ecosystem LTER, Massachusetts, United States - Salt Marsh Sediment SW1601-150 ...
CTCTGGCCCAAATTCAAAAAAGCGGCGCTGTTTTTGACATTAAAAGGCTAGATTGGATGAATGGTTATTATATCCGTCAAGAATCTTTGCCCTCCTTGACAAAAATGTGTATTCCTTTCCTCGTTAAAGGAGGATTATTAACCAAAGAAGATCATCTCAAGGAAAAATTTACTCCTACTTATTGTATTAGCCAAACTGGAGAAAAAGTAACTTTTGCCTACTTGGAAAAAGTGGTTAGCCTTTATCAGGAAAGGCTGAAAAAACTTTCGGAAATCGTTGAGTTAACAAATTTCTTTTTTCAAAAAGAATTAAAATATGAGAGCAAGCTTTTAGCTTGGAAAGAACAGCCCTTATCGGAAGTGAAGAGGGTACTCAAGCAATTGAAAAAGCAACTGGCTAAATTGCCAGAAGACCAGTGGACGGAAGAAGGTCTTAAAGCTCTGCTTCTAAAGGAAACAGAAAGAGAAGGGGACAAAGGGACTGTTCTTTGGCCATTCCGGGCGGCTCTTACCGGCAAAGAGCAGTCAGCCGGCCCTTTTGAGATTGCTTCTGCCCTCGGGAAAGTAAAAGTTCTTGACCGCCTTAATTCAGCTTTGGGAAAATTATGAGAGGGAGCCTAACAATCTGCTTAATTATTGTTATCGTCATTCTTGTTTTTGGTTTTTTTCTTTTTTACCCTCAACTTCTATCTAAAGTAATGGAAGACCAATTTAACCTTCTGGTTATAGAGGAAGAAGGAGGAAATTTCCTTCAAGAGGGAAAAACCAATTCTTGGCTAATTGATCTTCAAGAAAACTTTAATCTGCGGTGTCAGCAGTCAATAAAAGAAATCCAAGCTGATCAAGCTTGGCAAACAATAAAAAACTTCCTTTGGCGCTTACCAAAACGACTAAAGGAAAAAGTTTTTTAACTCTTTAATATATCTGCGCTCCCGGTGTCCCCATCACTCGTCATCCGGTCCTAAGGGATTAACTGCTAACATCTCCGTCATATAAACCAACACTATCTCTATCGTAAAATACAGACATTGTCTTTTTTTATTAATTATAAGCATTATATCATTTGCAGATTTCACGTCAAGCATTGTTAGGTTACGGTAAGGCAATTAGATGAATAGAGGTTGGTAATCTAAAATTTTTGACTAATAGCCGGTAGGCGAGTTGACAAGAGCCCCTAATATAAGTAAGATGAAAGTGAGTATAATCCTTCAAATGCTCGATTACAGAAAGGCCTTTTAGGCCCTTATTCTAAAGACTTCTAATATAAATGATAAGCTAAATAACATTAAAAAGCTAAAAAAGCTAAATAATATTTAAAACATTTAAAACGCTATGTTAGAACATCTTGAAGATTTTCTTCTTTATATCCAGGTTAATAATTATTCTCCAGAGACGGTTTATAATTATGAGAGAGATCTTAAAACTTTTGAGAATTTTTTAGAAGACGAAGCGCAAATTTCTTCTTTTGATGAGATTACTAAAAAAACCATTGAGCGATATAAAGCTTACCTGGTTTCTCGTGATCGGAAAACAGCTTCTGGGCAAAATCCGGAAAAAAAGTTAACGGCTGGATCGATTAATCGCACTCTTTCTGGCCTTCGAGGTTATCTCAAATATCTGATTAAAATGGATTATAAGACACCGCTTGCTCCAGAAGGCATTGAACTGCTAAGAAAAGAAAAAAAACATCCCCGAGTTGGTGAATTTAAAGAGATAGTAAGGTTGATTGAATGCCCCAGCCAATTTGAGAAAGACAAGAGGATAGCGATGAGAAATCGCGCCCTGCTTGAGGTCTTGTTTTCTACCGGGATGCGAATTTCTGAATTAGTGAGCTTGAAGGGGAACCAAATTGATGGAACGGGGCGTATTTTTATTAAGGGAAAGGGCAGAAAAGAACGCTTTGTTTATTTAACACCGCGAGCCGAGAAGCATTTAAAAAATTATTCAGCAGTAAGAGGTAAATCAGATTCTCCCTATCTTTTTATTCCTTATCGAGGAAAAAACGTTCATTCTCAAGAAAAAAGAATTTCCCCTAATTATTTAGAGGAAAAGGTAAAAAAGTATCGAGAACGATTGAGATTAAATGTCCCTATCAACGTTCATGGCATTCGCCATGCCTTTGCTACTTATTTAGCAGAAAATGGAGCTAGCCCGGTAGCTATCCAAATTCTTCTTGGCCATGAATCTTTGGATACCACTACGCGCTATGTCCATGCTTCTGACCGTTATGCGGCTAAGATTCATCATAAACATCATCCCCTGCAAGATTAGGAGAAATAGGTTTTGAGGATTATTCTAAAACCTGGATGAAAATCGGATTATTTTTCTCTCCAGCAAGATAACCAAGAGCGAAAGCTAACAACACCAGGAGAAAAACGGTTAGAGAAAGAATAATTAAAGATTGATGAGTAGAGAAAAAATGCCTTGTTTTTAGCTGAAAAAAATGCTTTGTTTTTGGAAACATAACCATAAGATGCTTGATATTAAGAAATATTAACCATAAAATGGTTGATTTTAAGAAATATTAAGCGAGAAAGATAGTTGAAATTTCTCTGAGAGTAGTTTATAATAACTACCGGGAAGAGAAAAACGAGAAATAAATATAGAAATATTTTAAAGAGTTATGGCTAAAACTGTTGGCAAGTCGACAACTAGATTAGGAAAAGACTCTCAATCTCAAAGGTTGGGGGTAAAAATTTTCGGCGGTCAGCCCGTAAAGGCCGGAATGGTTATTATTCGCCAAAGAGGAACGAAGTTTATCCCTGGAAAGAACGTTAAGCGCGGGAGCGACGATACTTTATACGCCCTTTGCGATGGAACGGTCAAATTTTCGACTCGTCGAAAAAAATGCTTCGATAATTCCCAACGTATAGCAAAGGTAGTTAGTGTTCAGCAGCCTTGACGCGCACCTCTATTTTACTTTTGATATCGGGAGTAATTTTAACCTCAATCGAAAAATTACCAAGGACTTTAATCGGCTGACCTAGTTGAATTTGAGATTTATCTAGAGAAAAACCTTGCTGATTTAAAAGATCAGCAATTTTTTGTTCGGTAATGGATTCGAACAACTCCCCTTTCTCCCCTACTCTTTCTGAGATTTCCAAAACAAAGCTTCTTAGTTTTTCTGCTAGAGTCTGAACTCCCTCTTTTTCTTTCTCTTGACGCTTTTTGGAAGCAAGTTGTTGTGCTTCTAGTTTTTTCATATTAGCTGGACTGGCTATTTTCGCTTTTCTTCCTGGAAACAAATAATTTTTTGCGTAGCCAGGGGCAGCTTCTTTCACTTCAAATTTTTTGCCAACTCTGGCAACATTTTCTAAAAGAATAACTTTCATGGTAAGGCAATATGTTTAACTATTTCTAAGGCTTTATTTAGCTGCGGATCTCGATTTTCTTGGTAGTCTTCTTCGGTCATTTCTATCTGGATATCAGGGCTAAGACCGCTTTGGTCAATATTAATTTCTTGAGGAGTCAACCACTTGGCGATCGTTATTTTAATCATTGAGCCATCCTGCAGATTAACTGGTTGTTGGATAGAACCCTTGCCGAAGGATTGTTCTCCAACTAGAGTTACCTCACGATTATCTCTCAGAGCGCCGGCTAAAATTTCTGCTCCAGAAGCACTCCCCTGGTTGATGAGAACAACAAGCGGATAGACCCCTAATTTACTATTTCCTTCGGCAGCAAAAATGTCTTCCTCGTCAGAGCTAAATTTTTCAATGGCCACTGTTTCTCCGGGTTTCAAGAGCCATCCTCCTACATCCTGAACAATATTTAGATACCCCCCGGCGTTATTTCGAAGATCAAGAACAATTCTTTTTACTTCCGGGCGATTAAGAATTTGCCAAGCGATTTGGTCAAATTCTTGACCAGTATTGTTATAGAAATGATGAATCTGAATATAGGCAGTATCGTCTTCCTTTAATTCCCATTCAACTGTCGGAATCTTAATTTTTTCCCTGGCGAGAGTAAATTCCTTTTCTGAGAAATTATCTTTCCGAGAAATAGTAAGGGTTACTGTTGTTCCTTTTGGTCCCCGGATGAGTTGTACGGCTTCTTCTAACTTTAATTCTTGGGTAAATTGGTCATCAATTTTTAGAATTTTATCTTCGGGCAGTAAACCTGCTTTTTGGGCCGGGGTTCCTTCTAAAGGACTGATAATAGTTAACTGGGAGTCCTTCATTCCAATTTCCATTCCGACTCCCTCAAAAACTCCCGAGAGATCTTCTTCGAAAATCTTTGCCTCTTCTGGAGTAAAGAAGACACTATAAGGGTCGTTGAGAGCCTCCATTAAGCCCGAGCTGGCTCCGTAAATTAGTTTCTGGTTATCTAGTTGGTCAGCTCCAACAAATTCTTCCTTGATGGTATTCCAGGTTTGCCAGAAAACAGAAAAATCTGCTTCCGTGTCTGGTTCGGAGGAAATAGAAGAATAAATAGTCTTTCCGGATAAAGAAAAATACTCCCCAAGGGAAAAACCAATTCCCCCAGTCAACAAGGAAACAATAATCAGGATAGTGGTAAGTTTTTTGGAAGACATTAGTATAAAAGATAAAAAGTGGGTCCGGTGCGATTTGAACGCACAACTTACTGCTTAAAAGGCAGTTACTCTACCATTGAGTTACGGACCCTCCTTGGAAGGCAATGGTTACAGGCCGGTTTCTTGGAGTTTGGCAATTAACTTCTTTTGTTCCGGTGTTAATTTTGAGGGAATATGAATTTTGATTTGAAGTAAAAGATCTCCCCGACCAAAACGGCGAAAGTGAGGAATACCCTGATTTTTAATCTTTAAAATCTCTCCAGACTTTATTCCTTTTGGAATCTTTATTTCTATTTCTTTTCCTTCCAGATCCTTGATTTTAGTTTTTCCCCCAAGAACAGCGTCGGAAAATTCAATTTTAACTTTGCGGAATAAATCATCTCCATGACGTTGAAAATCAGGGTCAGGCCTCACTATAATTTTGATGTAAAGATCACTAGCTGGCTGCCCAAAAGATCCGGTGTGTCCTTGGCCAACGAATTTAAGAATTTGTCCGGAGTCAACTCCAGCGGGAACAGGAACTTCTATCTCTTGCTCTTGCTCTATAATACCGCTTCCTTGGCATACATTGCAAGGTTTTTCTGGCATTTTTCCTCGACCATGGCATTCTGGACAGGGAGCATAGCGGGCAAAACTTCCAAAAATCGTTGTTTCTATTTTTGGAACTTCTCCCCGGCCTCGACAGGCAGGGCATTCCTTCATCTTGGTTTCAGGCTCTGCTCCGCTCCCCTGGCAGCGGGAACAAGCTCCTTTTTTAGTAAAGGCAACTTTCTTTTTCTGCGGATATAGAACTTCAGCTAAAGAAAGCTGAAGGGAGAGTTGTATATCTCTTGTTCTCGATGGTTGCCGCCAGGAAGATTGATGACGGCCAAAGTCAAGATTAAACAGATCTTCCAGTTGTTCAATAATATCTTCAAATCCGCGGTCGGCACCAAAGTTAAAATCAAAATTCATCTCTCCCGGGTTAAATCCGAAGTCTCTTTCTGTTCCGCCGTAACCACCCTGAAAAGCTGTTCTTAACCTGTCATATTGAGCCTTCTTTTCCTGGTTGGACAAAGTCTGATGAGCTTCATTTATTTCTTTGAATTTTTCCTCGTCTCCTCCTTTATCGGGGTGATATTTATGAGCCAGGCGGTAATAAGCCTTTTTGATGTCTTCGGGAGAGGCATTTTTCTCCACTCCCAGAATTTGATAATAATCTTTGAAGTTTTGGTCACTCATTTTTTTTGGAAAACAAGCATTTGCTTTTTTAGAAAACAAGCGTTTGCTTATTGTTTCTTTTCTTTAGAAGAGCCAGAAGAAGGGTCGGAAGAAGGGTCGGAAGAATCCTCGTTGGGTTTATTTTGACTAGAATCAGAATCCCCTTCTTTTTTCTCGGAAGGATTTTGGTAGAATTTAGCTCCCATTTTCTGCGCTAGCCCTGAAAGATGAGCACTTGCTTCTTTAATTTTTTCTATTTCTTCAGTAGTGAGGACCTTTTTTAATTCTTCTATGGCGGCCTGAATTTCTTTCTTTTCGTTATCTTTAATTTTGTCTTTAGCTTCTTCAAGGGTTTTTTCTGCAGCCTGAATTAGAAAATCAGCTTGATTTTTCTGGTCGGCTAAATTCTTTTTCTTTCTGTCTTCTTCAGCATGTAATTCAGCTTCTTTTTTTAGGCGCTCAATTTCCTCTTTAGAAATACTAGCGGAATTTTCTATTCTGACACTTTTTTCCTTTCCGGTTCCCTTATCTCGAGCGGTAACATTTAAGATACCATCGGCGTCAATATCAAAAGCGACTTCTATTTGAGGAAGTCCCTTAGGAGAAACTGGAATACCATCAAGGATAAACTTGCCTAGACTCTTATTGTCGGCAGCCATTGGCCTTTCTCCTAGGAGAACATGGATTTCTACCGAGGTTTGGTTATCAGCCGCCGTAGAAAAGACCTGGCTTTTTTTTACTGGGATGGTGGTATTTTTTTCAATGAGAAGAGTACTGACTCCTCCGAGAGTTTCAATTCCCAAAGAGAGAGGGGTAACATCTAACAGAAGAACGTCTTTCATTTCTCCCTGAAGAATACCTCCCTGAATAGCGGCGCCGATAGCTACCACTTCATCCGGATTAATAGACTTATTAGGCTCTTTGCCCATTAATTTCTTTACTTCTTCTTGAATACGGGGCATTCTGGTTTGTCCTCCCACCAAAACAATCTCTTCAATATCCTTGACTTCCAGTTTTGCTTCCTTGATAACCTGTTTCGTAATGTCGATTGACCTCTGAATATACGATTCAACCATTTTTTCTAGTTCGCTCCGGGTGAGTGTATATTGAAGATGTTTTGGCCCTTCGTCGGTAGAAGTGATGAAGGGAAGATTAATTTCTGTCTGGGAGGTGGTGGAGAGTTCAATTTTCGCTTTTTCTGCCGCTTCCTTAATTCTTTGAAGAGCAAGGCTATCTTGATGTAAATCAATCCCCTCTTCATCCTTGAATTTTTTTATTATCCAGCCGATTATTTCTTGGTCAAAGTCATTGCCGCCTAAATGAGTGTCTCCACCTGTTGCTTTGACGTCTATTGTGTCTTCTTTTGTATCCTTACTAATGTCTAAAACAGAGGCGTCAAAAGTTCCTCCTCCAAAATCGTAAACTAGAATTTGTTGATTCGTTTTTTTATTTAAGCCATAAGCTAAAGCGGCGGCCGTTGGTTCATTGATGACCCTTTTTACCTTAAAACCAGCTATCTCTCCAGCCGCTTTTGTTTCTTGTCTTTGAGCGTCGTCAAAATAAGCTGGGCAAGTGATAACCGCCTCGGTGATTTTATTTCCCAGTTTATCTTCAGCGTCGGCTTTAAGTTTTCCCAATATCATGGCGGAAACTTGCACTGGCTTATACCACTTGTCTCTCATTTTTACTTCTACTCCCCCATCAGCCGCTTCTCTCAACGCGTAAGGATAAAGTTTTATGTCTTTTTGGACTTCCGTATCAGAAAATTTCCGGCCAATTAATCTTTTGATGCCGAAAATTGTGTTTTCAGGATTAGTTATCATTTGACGCTGAGCTAGAACACCGCCTAGTGTTTCTCCTTTTTTATCAATAGCCACTACTGAGGGAGTCGTTCTGGCTCCCTCTCTATTTTCAATTATCTTCGGCTCGCCAGCTTCAATAGTTGCCATAGCCGAAAAAGTAGTTCCTAGATCAATTCCGATAATGTTAGACATAATAATAATATTTTGAAGAGATAATAAAGCAAAGAGCAGGCCCGGGTTTATCTATTGGCTAGCGTCTTCTAACCCGGGCCTCTCTTCGGCTAAAACTAGCTTAACCTTTTATTTGAATCGGGATTTTAGCAGAAGTAGCTTTCCTCTTGGCTTCCGGGATTCTTACCACTAAAGCTCCGTCTTGGTAAGTTGCTTTTGCCTTTTTTGCCTGGACTTCAGTTGGCAGAGTGACTTCTCTTTGAAAATCTGTCTTTCGAATTTCTTTCTGATAATAATTTTTTTTCTTTTCTTCCTTTTCTTCGGATGTCTTCCCCTGAACGCGCAGGACATTGTCTTCCACGGAAACTTCTATCTTCTTAGGGTCAATGTCGGGAATCTGCATTTTTATCACCAAATTATTTCCCTCTTTATAAATATCGGTTAAGGGAAACTTTAACCAACGAGTAGGCAGAATCGGTAGAAAATTATCCTGGTCAAAGAATCGTCCTACTTCTTGAAATGGATCCCAAGGAATAATAGCCATGACTTGGTTAGTAATTTAATTAAAGAATCAAAGACCTTTGTGTTTTTATCCCGAGACCTTAACTTTGGCTGGTCTCAAGAGTTCACCATGATGTAAATAACCAGGAGCTACCTCTTCAATAATTTTGTCCTTTGGATAACGACTCTTTTCTTGTTTGACCGCTTCATGCAGATGAGGATTAAATTCTTCTCCTCGGCTTTTTATTTTGGATATTCCCTCTTTTGATAAAAACTGATCCATTTTCATCCTAATTTGAGCGATAGCTCTTCGTAAGCTTTCTAATTCAGTTTTCTGCTCTTTTGAAGCAGTTTCTAATCTTTCCAAATCTTCGGCCACCGGTAATATTTCCAAAAGCAGAAACCGTTGGGATTTTTTCACCTGTTGCTCTCTCCCTTTTTCTTCTTGTTTTCTGTAATTGATAAAATCTGCTTTTGTTCTCTGCCAACCTTCAAGATACTGCTGTTTTTCTTTTTCACATTCTGTCAATTCCTTCTTGATCTTGGATGAAATTTGGCCGGTCTTTTTTCCTTCCATTTTTTTATTGTAGCAACTCTAAAGATATTTTCAAGTCCTGATACTTTTTGTAGTATAACATAATTCTATACATTGTCAAAGAAAGGGGGTCAGCTTTGTTACTCTAAGTAAAAAGCTCGATTCGGGGATCTTAAGTCTAAATATTTCCAATCCAAGAAATCTTCTTGTTGAGAAAAAGCGTCTATTGCTTGCAGAGAATAGCTACCTTCTTCTTCTAAATCAAAATAAATTACTGGTCCGGGTGATAAAATAATATTCATTTGTTTTGGGGAAACAAGCCTTCCTTGGACGAAAGACAAGGATTCTTTTTTCTCCCAGAAATAAAGAATGATAGAGGATAAATTTTCCCAAGGAGCCGAAGGAAGAAGGAACTCCCCTACTCTTGGTTTCTGACAGCTAGAAACTTCTACCTCTAATATCGGTAGATTGTCTTGAGGGGAATTTTTTTGAAAGACAAAACCGTTTTTATCAATGAGAAAGGTAGAATCAGCTAATCTCGCCTGCAAAATAGGCTTCCTCTCGGTTAAAGTAATAATAAGAGTATGAGGAAGGCGACGACGTAGAGAGACTTTTTCTATTGTCGGGAAATGGCTAAGGATTTTCTCTTCTAACGACCCAAAACTTAAGAATAAGCTCTGGCTTCCCCATTGTCTAAAGTAGGTCTCAATAAAAGATTGGATCTCGGAATCGGAAACAGTTGAGGCCGGAGAAAGCTGAATTTGAGTGAAACGAAAAAGAGGAGAATAAAAAATGACAAATAGTCCCCCTAAAACAAAAATGCTCCCGAAAATGACTCCCCAAATCCATTTTTTCTTTTTCTTCGACTTTTTCTGAGAGCGGAAACAGTATTTCATAGAATGAAAAAATATTTCATACTCCCCTTTTAATCCGCCTCTTTTTTTCTACTAGCCAGTTGAGCCAGTAAAACCAAGAAAGGACTAAGTCTTGAGTGGCTAAATAAGCTTTCTTTTCTCCACCGAAGCCGCGCTTGAAAAGCGTTAAGCCTCCCCAAGGATGGTGCCTAGCCGTCGAAGAGGCAATTCCCCAGAAATTATAGACGGAGCATTTTCTTTTCTTTGCTTCTTGAATTACTTTCCACTGGAGAAGATAGGCAGCTGGCACTTCGGAATGCTTCATTGAAGATGCTCCGTGATGGTAGAAAGCAATCCCCTGCCAGAAAACAATTATGGCCGAAGCCAATAATTGATCATTGAGCCAAGAGGAAAAGATAGCAATTCCATGATCTTTTTGAAAGGCAGAAATTTCTTTTTCTAAATAGTTTTTAGAAAAAGGAGAAAAATGATGACGAACTACAGTTTCTTGATATAACTGCCAGAAATTTTCCAGATCTTTTTGACTCATTCCCTGATTAACTTTCAACTGAGGCCAGTTGAGTCCTCTTCTAATTAAGTAACGGGTGGTCTTCCTCATCTGGCGGAGTAAAGTTTCTTCGGACGGGGGAAGAGATAATTGCCAGGTTAGTTCGGGATGAATAAACATCGGTGCCTTTCGAAATCCGAGAGCAGCAAAAATCGCCTGCTGCTTTAGAGTTGATTCCCAAAGAGGAGCGAAACGGATAAAAGCTGCTTTTTCTTTCTTGGCTAAAACCCTTAATTCCTCCAGAAGAGCTGTTAAGAGTTCTTTTTTTAATTCTGCCCTTTCTTTGAGAATAATTGGCCCGTGGGGGCAGAACAAAAAGCTTTTCTCGTATTTGCCAACCTTGATAACAGGATTCTTAATAACTAGGCTTATTCCTTGCAAAACATCTTGTTCGTAGATTCCTAACCGCCAAATTTTCTTCCCCTGACTTTTTTGGAACTCTCCCCAATTCCAAGATTGTAAAAAGGTTTTCTTCGGCCATCGTTGAAGAAAACCTTCCCATTCTTCCTTTTGTTCAACTGTTTTTACGATCATAGTTGCGGATTTCGAAAAGTTTATGAGGACAAGTCCTTCCCCGAATGAGTTTTATTCTTTCCAAAGGCACCCCAAGATAATTTGCTAAGAGAAGGCAGACTTGTTGGTTAGCTCTCCCCTCTTTTGCCGGCTGACGGGTTTGAATCAAGAACTTTCCTTCCTTTTTGGGAAAGACCTGGTCTTTTTTAGCTTTTGCTTTGACAGTTACTCTAACAAACATCCCGGGCCTAAATTTTTTTCTTATTCTTTTTCCCCAAATTGTTGATCAATCCTTTTAACCTCCATTTCTGCTTTCTGGATTTTCTGGCGGCAAGTATTGACTAATTGATAAGCTTCCTTTAAGCTTTTTGAAAGTTCGTCAATGTCAACTTTTTCTTCTCGCAAACTTTCTAAAATATCTTCCAGTTTCTCTAAGGCTTCAGCGTAACTAATTTGACTTAATTTACTTTCTTTTTTTGACATCTTGAATCTGACTTTTAATTTTCCCTTTTTGGAAATGAGTCCACATGATAGTGCCGATCTTTATTCCCTGAATGCTTTTCACTATTTTACCATTGATGGTGGTGAGACTAAAGCCTCTCTTTAAAACATTCATCGGGTCTAAAAGAAAAATATTTTCTTGATATTTCTCTAATTGATTTTTATTTCTCCGAATACTTTCTTGAGCAAAAGCCAATATTTTTTCCTTTACTTCAGAAATTTTTTTAATTTCATTTTTTAAACTCTGGAAGCTGGTTCGCCGGATTTCTTCTTGGAAGAAAAGCAGTTTTTGGAAAGAAACTTGACTACTTCTTTGGGCGCTGACCTGGATGGCTGATTGAAGATTTTTTATGGTTTGTTGATGGAAACGAAGTAAATTAAGCGCCGATAACCTGATTTCTCTCATTGATTTTTCTAGCTTTCCTAAATAATCTTCATTTCTGGTAGTAAGAAAATCGGCTAACGAACTAGGGGTAGGAGCGGCTAGATAAGCGACTAAGTCGGTAATGCTAACATCTTTTTTGTGGCCAATGCCGGTTAAAACTGGTTTTGGAAAATTAGCAATGGCTTCGGCAATTTTTTGATTATCAAACCAACCAAGGTCGCTTCTCGCTCCCCCGCCTCGAACAATAACCACGACATCAATTTCTTCTGAATGTTCTTGGAAATGGTTTAAGGCCTTGAGAATATCTGATTCCAGCCGTTGCCCCTGAACGGAAGCCTGATAAAAAGAAACTAGGAAAGAAAAACGGCTATCTTCTAATTTTTTAAGAAAGTCAAAATAGGCCTGGCTCCCCTCTTTAGTAATGAGACCGATTTTTTGGATGACTAAAGGTAAGAAAGTTTCCTTTTTGTTTTTTTCTAACAGGTTATTTCTTTTCAAAAACTCAATGATTCTTTTTCGGTTTTGTTCTATTTGTCCTAAGGTGAAAGCCGGATCAATGTCTTCGACCATTAAGTGATATTTTCCCCCGGGAACGTAAACAGATAATTTAACCTTTAATCGGACTTCTAAACCGTCCATTCCTTCCTTGAGTTGCTGGACAACTCCTCCTTCAATTAATCTTTTTCGGAGAAGAGGCTTGGCTGTTTCTCCAAGAAAACAGTCAACGGTAGCTAAAAGCCGATTATGTATTTTATCTTTTTCCTGAAGCTGAAAGAAGATATTTCTTTGTTTTGCCCGACGGTCAAAACTAGCGATTTCTCCCTTGACCCAAATAGATTGAGAAAGAGAGGTTTCTAAAATTTCTTTAATTTTTTGATTGATTTCGAAAACACGATAGGTGGTTTCTTCATTCATGGTCAGAGATAAATCTATTAATCTGGGAAGCAATCCATTTAGCCTGGACGGGAGAAACATTGATATGGGTCGGTAAATTAATTAATCTTTGAGCGATGCTTTCAGAAACCGGGCACTCTCCGAAAATATATCCTATTTTTTCTAATTTAGTGTCTGAAGGAACAATAGGACTATTCTGCCATCCATCATAGAGAAAGATTTTCTTTTTTCTTAAGTAAGCTAAAATTGGGGCCGCTGGCTGATGAGAAAGAAGGAGCGGGTATTTTAAATAAATTCTTCCCTTTCTCATTGGCGGTTTTATGAGGCCGCGGGCAGTAATCTCTTGGTCATAAATTTGAGCTATTTTTTTCCGGTGTTGATTGAATTTTTCTAATTTTTTAAATTGCTGTCTTCCTAAAACGGCTAAAACATTAGGCATTCGGCCGGGTAGATAAGCTGGCCTTTCTCCTTGTTTCTCTTTTTTATGGACTGCTTTGGTAAGAATCCCTAGTTTTTGTAAAACGAGAAGCATCCGTCTTCCCCATTCCCCTCTTTGATAGTTAGGGAGGATTAGAAAGTAGGTCAAAATAGGATGCAGTAACTGTTGAGCAATCCAGGGGAAAGAAGGAAGAGAGGATTGTTTTTGAAAATTTCTGATTTTTTTGGCTAATTTTTCATCATCAGTAACGGCTATCCCCCCCGCCACTGCTGAAATTACCTTATCCCGCCCTAAGCTGAAGAAAGCGGCTTGGCCGAAAGTTCCTAATTTCTTTCCCTGGGATTGAGCTCCTAAAGCGTGAGCCACATCTTCTATGATGATTAACTGATTTTTTTCAGCAATTTCTTTTACTTTCTGCATATCAATGGGCAAACCAAAAGTAGGCTGAACCAGCAAGACTCGGGTATCCGCCTTAATTTTTTGGGTTAGCTTATCTAAAGAGATATTCAAATCTTCTCCGATATCGACGAAAATCGGCCGTAATTGGCTCCAGCGAATAGGATTAACTGCTGCTGCGCAAGTAAAGCCGGAAACCAAGACTCGGGATTGAGCTGGAAGGTCTAAACTTTGAAGAATAGCCATCAAAGTGGAACGCCCGCTATTAAAAGCAAAAGCGTATTTTATTCCCAGATAAGCAGCGAAATCATTTTCTAGAGCAGCAATATCTTTCCCTTTTCTCCACTGCCAGGGGCAAAAAAGAAGTTTTAAAGCCAAGTAGGCATCATCCTTTTCAATATTCGGAGATAAAGCTCCGGAAACAGCTTTCATAACTACGGTTAAAAAGATTTACTAAGACTTATAACTACGGTTAAGAGGATTTACTAAGACTCATAAATTTTCCATAATTTCTTTTGCTACTCTTCCCTCTAAAAGAATAACATCTCCTGGTCGAGCAAAATTTTTGACCTTTTCAATAATCTCGGTCGGGCGAGAAAGATAAAACAACTGAACTTCTTTTCCTTTTTCTTTCTTTCCTTTTTCTAGACCGGCTTTTATTTCTTTCCAATAATAATCTCTGGTGACGATAACTAAATCAGCGGCCTCGGCTAACTTTTCTCCCATCTCTCGGTGGAGGGAAAAGGCCGCCTTCCCTAATTCAATTATTCCCGGGGTGATAACGACCTTCCTTCCTGACCAAAGTTGAAGATGTTCTAAATCAGCAGAAAAAGCTGATGGATTGGTAGAATAAGCGCTATCAATAATTTCCCAGCCGTTATGCTTTCTGATTTTCTTTGGATTACTGAAGTTTTGGGAATGAAAGCAATGGCCGATTTCCTTTAAGGATAATCCTAAACGCTGAGCGGTGAAACTAGCCAGTAAAACATTTACGAGATGGGCTTTTCCCACTAAAGGAAGAGAGATGAAAACTGATTCTTGAGCATTAGTCAAGATGAATTCAAGATGGTCTTTAAAAATCTTAATTTTTTCTGCCTGTAGAGCCGTTTCTTGATCATGAGGACGAGTAGTGACATTGAACTTCTGTTGAGTAATAGTCGGATAAAGTTTTCGTAAATGAGGATCATCCCCGTTAAAAACGGCCCACCCGTTGGGAGAAAGATTTTCTACCAACTCTAGTTTCCCTCGGATAATATTTTCCAGAGAGCCGAAAAGTGCTAAATGCTGCTCATTAATCCCTGTCAAGATACCTATTTTTGGTTGAACAAGCTCGGTTACCCTTTTAATCTCTCCTCGATGATAAGCTCCTATTTCAGCGATAAAAAATAGATGGGAAGAAGTTAACTCTCGAAGAATGGTTTGGGCAATACCTAATTCAGTATTAATGTGTCCTGCTGTTTTAAGAACTTTTTCCGGCCCATAGTGGCAACTTAAAAGAAGGGTTAACAATTCCTTAACTGTTGTCTTGCCGTAAGAACCGCTGATTCCAATGACTGTTAGATTCTTTAACTTTTCTCTTTTTTCTTTAGCTCGACGAATAATCCGCTTCTTAACTACTGTTGCCGGAATATCAACTAATTTGACTATGATTGCTATCCAGAGTGGCAAAAAAGCGTTCATTAGTAAAACTGCTTGCAACCAGTGGAAAGCATTTAAAAAGAAAAGAGCTCCCCAAGCAAAAAGAGTAATACCGAGAATCAAAACTACCTTCTTGGTAAATCTCTTAGGAAAAACCCATTTACTCTGCAAAGCTTTTCCCAGGGAACGCATTCCTTGAAGAAAGAAGTAAAAGAAAGCCAGGATGGAAAAGAAGAGAGGAAAGATAATAAAAGAAAGGGCAAAGAGAATAAGAGGGACTAGTGTTTTTGGCCAAGAAATAATTTTTCGATTACGGCTTATTTCTTCTTTAATGCGCCTCCATCTATATTCTTTCAACTGCCAAAAATAAATCCAGAAAAAAAGCTGGCGGAGGAAACAGAGAAAAGCAAAACCGAAAAGAATACTGATGAAAAACGGGTTTAGAACCATTTTCTTTTGATTGACCGATAAGTTTGATAAAGAGAAAACCAACCGTGTTGGAAAGGTATTTCCCAACTTTGAGGATAATTCTTTACTTCTCCTCCGAAGCTCTTTTTAAAGAAAGTTACTCCCGGCCAGCGGCGCTCGTCAATTCCCCAAAAATCATAAGTCAAGCAGCCCTTGTCTTTGGCAAACTTAATTTGTTCCCACTGAAGGAAATGAGAGACTTTAGTGGAACGAAAGCGATAATCAACTGCTCCGTGGAGGGCTATTGCTTGTTTCTGCCAGAAGACTGACAGATAAGTGCCGATAATCTTTCCTTGATATTCGGCTAGGAATAATCTCCCCCAACCTTCTCTTAAAGAATGTTTTAAGAGCTTTTGATAGTAGGAAGACGAATGAGGCCGGAATTTCTTTCTTGCTCCGGTGGCTTGAATTAATCGTAGAAAAGCAGAAAAATATTTTTCACTCTCCTGATTACTTTGGATTAATTTCACTCCCTTCCTCCGGGCTAAACGGATATTATAACGAGAGCGAATGGAAAGTTTCTGAAAGATTTTTTCCAAGGGAAGGCGGAGATCAAGAATCAAAGTTTGGGACGGCTGAGTTCTTTTAGAAGAGATGCGGCCCAAGGAAGGAAGAAAGCCTAAGGAGGTTAAGGGCTCAATTCTCAGGAAGATAGCGTTTCTTTCTTCTTCTAAATTTTTAATCTTTTGCCAGAGAAGTTTTTCTCCTTCTTTTTTCTCGGCGAGAGAAAGATTTCTAGAAAAGACCGGCCCTCGAGGCAGATAAAGACAATGTCTGCCAAAAGGAAGTCGTTCTTCAATAATTTGAGCCTGAATTAAAATTGACTTCTGGCCCACTCTTACCCGCCAAACCTTTTTCCCTAAACTTTTTTGAAATTCTCCCCAAGACCAGCTTTGTAAAAATTCTCCCCCTGCCTGGCTTAAAAAATTATCCCAGGATGATTGCTTAATCATTCCTTTGGAGAAAATTAATAATAAGGGATAATAATTTCTCAGGCGTTTCTAGTTGAGGACTATGAGCCGCCTCCGGAATAATTTCCAGTTGAGAATGAGGAATCTTTTCATTGAAAAGAAAAGCCTGGTCAACGGGGAGAAGGGAGTCCTTTGCCCCCCAAATAATGAGAGTAGGAATGTTTATCTTCGGCAAAACTGGCAATAGGTCTTCCCCAATAATCTTTCGGAAAGTTTTTCTCATTTCCGGACTTACTTTTAAATAGTCTTTCTGCCTAATAAGCCGATAAATTAGAATTCTTAAGTTTTCTTTTAAACTCGGGGGAACGTGAAAAGCGGTCAGGAGTCCCTCCCCTTCTTTGGCTATTTTAGCCATTATTTTTTTCCGCCAACTAGGTTGGAAAATGAGGCCAGCGGCATCAATAAGAATTAAAGAAGAAAGAGGAAGACTTTTTCTTGCCGCTAATTTAATGGCGATCCTCCCACCGAAGGAATGACCAATTAAGGTAAAGGGGAAATTTAACTCCCCCCTTTTTCCCAATTCTTGAGTAAAACTTTCTACCCATTGAGAATAATAATTCAAAGGCCAACCCTCGGTACTGGGAAGAGGAGTTTTGCCGAAACCTGGCAAATCAGGAATAATAATTTTTACTTTTTCTCCGGCTAATTTTTGTTGGAAGGATGCCCAGGCCTGACTTGAACTGCGCCAACCATGAAGAACAAGAACTGGCTTTCCGGAACCAGCAGTCCGGTAATGAACCGGGAAAGAATTAACCTGAATTATTTGCTCTTTCATCTCCTAATTTCTCGAAAACCCAAATATTTCTGAAGAACAGCCGGCACTTTTATGGAACCATCCTTTTGCTGATAATTTTCTAAAATAGCAATTAGCGTCCGGCCGATGGCAAAAGCCGTTCCATTCAGGGTGTGGAGGAACTCTGGTTTTTTTCTTGGAGAACGATAGCGAATATTTAATCCCCGCGCCTGATAATCGGTACAATTAGAACAAGAATGAGTTTCCCGATACCGATTTTCTGAAGGGATCCAGGTTTCTATATCAATGGTTATCGAAGAAGAAGCGGCCATATCTTGAGAGCCAAGGCGGACTACTTGATAAGGAAGAGCTAATTTTTGCATCATTTCTTCTTCTGTCTTAACAAGAAATTTGTGTTCTTCAGAAGAAGAATTGGGAGGAGAGAAGCTAAACATCTCTAGCTTATCAAATTGATGCTCCCTCATTAATCCTTTGACATCTTGTCCATAAGATCCGGCTTCTCTTCGGAAGCAAGTAGAAAAACCAGCAAATCTTTGAGGGAGAGAGGAAAGGTCAAGGACCTCATTTTGGTACATTGCTCCCAAGCTATGTTCGGCGGTTCCGATTAAGTTAAACTGCTCTTTTTCCAAAAGATAAATATCCTGTTGAGCTAAGCCGCTGTAGCCAAGGGCTTCCATGATGCTCGGTTTAATCATCATTGGCGGGATAATGGGAACGAAACCTTTTGGCTGAAGGATGTCAAGAGCAAAATGAACCAAAGCGAATTCCAGAAGAACTGCTTCTCTTTTTAAGTAAGCAAAACGGGAGCCGGCTATTTTGGCTGCCCGCTCAATATCAATCAGGTCCAATTTTTCATTTAATTCTAAATAGCTTTTAGGAGGAAAATTAAATGACGGTTTCTTCCCCGCTGTTCTTAAGACAATTCCCTCTTCTCCTTCGGGCACTTCTTTCTGAAGCAGATTAGGCAAGCTTGAAAGAAGTGGCTGAAGTTCGCTTTCAATTTCTTTTAATTGCTCTTGTTTTTCTTTAATTTTTGCTTTTAGCTTCCTCCCCTTTTCTCTTTCTTCTAAGCGAAGCTCTTTTTGGCTCAGGGTGTTTTTTTGGTTTTGAAGCTTGCTAATAGCAGTAATAAGCTGACGTTTTTTTTCGTCTTGCTTTAAAATTTTCTCTAAGTCAACCCTAACCTTTCTTTTCCGAAGATTTTCCCTAACTTCTTGGGGGTAATTTCTAATAAATTCTAAAGATAACATATTGGCGACAATATATTCTGATAATATTTTAATTTGGTTTCATGATAGGAAAGAGAATTATCTCCCGCAGTCCGCGGACATCAGTTAAAAGAGCGGTTAGGCGGTCAATGCCCAGACCTAATCCTCCAGCCGGCGGCATTCCATACTCAAGAGCTACTAAGAACTCTCGGTCCATTCTTTGCGCTTCAGTAAAACCATGTTGGTAATTTTCTTCTTGGGCTTGGAAGATTTCTTCTTGAACCAAGGGATTATTCTGTTCAGAAAAAGCATTGATTAATTCCCAATTGGCGACGACTAATTGGAAGTTTTCTGTATAATTCGGATTTTTGGCTAATTCTTTAGCTAAGGGAAAACTTCCCTTTGGATGGTGCAAGACAAAAGTTGGCTCCCAAATCTTCGGCCGGCAATATTTTTTGTAAATCTGGTCCGCTATCTCTGGCTTAGAAACACCAGGAGGAACTTCTACCCCTAGTTTTTCCGCTTTCTTTTTCAAAGCCTCGGCATTTACTTCTTCCAAATCGATCTTGGCATATTGATGAAAGAGCTGATTAAACTCTATTCGCTTCCAAGGACGATGGAAATCTACTTTCTTTCCCTGATAAGTGATTTCCAGTTTTCCGAATAGTTTCTTTAATAAATGGGCAAAAAGCTCTTCTGTCAGCTGCATAACATCCTTGTAATCAGCATAGGCCCAATAGAATTCCAACATGGTAAATTCCGGATTATGGCTTTGATCCAGGCCTTCGTTCCGAAAGTCTTTGGCAATCTCATAGACTTTTTCCCATCCCCCGATTAATAATCTTTTGAGATAAAGTTCGGGCGAGATTCGCAGATAAAGATCAAGGTCAAGTGCTGCTAAGTGAGTTTTAAAAGGATTAGCTTTGGCTCCACCATATTGGGGCTGGAGAATGGGGGTTTCTACTTCTATGAAACCCCGGTTTTCTAAAAATTCTCTAATCTCACTAATAATTCGAGAGCGAGTTAAGAAATTGTCTTTTACTTTTTCATTGAGGGCCAAATCCAGATAACGCTTGCGGTAGCGAGTTTCAATATCTTTCAGCCCGTACCATTGACTGGGCCAGGGGCGAATAGCCTTGCTTAAAATTTTTACCTCATTCCCTTTAATGCTTTTCTCCCCAGTTTTTGTCTTGAGAAGTGAACCTCTTACCTCAGCAAAATCACCCGGGTGAAAATAACGGAGAAAGAAGTCGTAAGCTTTAGGCCCCAGAGTGTTTTCTCCAACGAAAACTTGTATTTTCCCGGCGCTATCCTGGATATCAAAAAAAGTCAGAGCACCATGGACACGAAGAGACAAAATTCTTCCCACCAGAATGATTTCTTCTTGGCGGCGGGATAATTTATTGAATTCTGCCAGTGCCTGCCCAACGGTATGCGTCCGCTCAACCCGGGCGGGGTAAGCGATTTTTCCCTGTTTCTGAAGAGCTTTTATCTCTCGGATTCTTTCTTCTCGAATTCCTTCTTCTTGAGCCATAATTGTTATTAGAAGATCTACTGATCTTCCTAATTATTATTAAAAGGATTTACTAAGACTTATATTACTCTAGTTTATCATCTTGCTGAGAGAAATACCAATTAAGAATTTCTTTTGCTGCTGGCCTCCAAGCGACCATGCTTTCAGTAACATCTTTCAACATAATGACTAAAACGAGGCTTGGTTCCTGGTAGGGGCCAAAGACAGCAATCCAGTTATGATAATGGTTTTCTTGGCCAGTTTGAGCGGTGCCGGTTTTGGAAGCCACTGGTTGAGGCAGGTCATCAAGAGCATGTGACGATCCAGCAGGAGAAGTAACAGCTTGCCTCATTCCTTCTCGAACAATTTCTAGGTTTTTGGGGTCGCCTAGTGAAGAAGCTAGGACTTGGGGTTGAATTTCTTGAATAGTTTCTAGACCGGATTCAGTTTCTTGAACAATAGCTTTTACTATTTGCGGTTGATAGAGCGTTCCTCCGTTAGCGATGGCGGCGTAAGCGGCAGCCACCTGCAAGGGGGTAACGGCAAAAGGGCCTTGACCAATAGAGAAATGATAAGTATCGCCTAGAGACCAATTCTGATCTAGTATGGGAAGAATTCCCTTTCCCTCTTCCGGCAAGTCAATGCTTGTATAATCTCCCCAGCCAAATTTTTTTAACCAGTTTTCAATTTTTTGCGGGCCTAATCCTGAAAAGTCTTTTATTCCCCCGCCAACGACATAAAAATAAGTGTTCACTGATTCAGCTAGAGCCCGGCGTAAATTACTGGGCCCATGATATTTCCAATCATGGTAGCAAGTTTCTTCTTGAGTATATTTATTAAGAAGGCAGATTTTTTCTGGACAAGGAAGCTCTGTCTCCGGCTTAATAATCCCCTCTTCTAAGGCAGCGAGACTAATAAAGGGCTTGATAACTGAACCCGTTGGATAGCCTATTCCAGAAATGGCAGCGTTGAAAAAAGAAAAATCTTCTCCACTTTCCAATTCTTTTAGTTTCCCGGCGGAAAGAGGAGAAGAGAAAATATTATTATCATAGCTTGGCCGGCTGATTAAAGCCAAAACTTGTCCGTTACGAGGATCAATGGCGATGGCGTTGGCCTCAGACGAACCTATTTCTTCCATGCTTTTCTTTAAAGCCTTATCGATTTTTTGCTGCAAAGATAAATCAATATTCAGAACCAGGCTTTTTCCGGGAGCAGGAGCTTGCTTTAGCTCTGTTCCGATTTGGTTCCCTTGACTATCTCTTTCAATAAGTAGGAGGCCGGGATTGGCTTTAAGGTTCTCATTATATTCTTTTTCCAGGCCAGCTGATCCTTCCTGGCTAAAACGGGAAACGTAACCCAGGAGGTGAGCTAACGCTTCTCCTTGGGGATATTCTCGAGCTAGAGTCTTCTTGATCGATATTCCTCCCTGCCATTCGTCTACCTTGCTGACTAGAGGGAGCAATAAATCATGACCGAGATTTTCTTGAAGAATAACCCCTTCTTCAGAAGCATCATCGAGAAGAGCCTGTAATTGATCCTTGTCCTGATGAAGGAAAACAGCCAATTCTCCCAGAATGGTTTCTTTTTCTGGGTTTTGAGAAAAGGCTTCTTTCTCCACTACCAAATCAAAATTAGCTGCATTTTGAACCAATTGCTGAAGATGGCGATCGTAAATCACCCCTCTTTCTGCTTCTATAGATTGAACGAGAAATTGGTTTCTGGCCGCTAATTGACGGTAGTATTCACCCTGAGCAATTTGAAGATAGCCCGTTTTTCCTATCAGGAGAAGCAAAACCAGCAGAGAGAGGAAAGACCAGAGTTTAATTCCCTTTTGGCGGATAGGTCGTTCCAGTTTTTGACCCTGGTAATAACCTCTCCCGCTCTTTGCTTGGACCATCCGATCCAGAATGATTTCTTGAGGTTCCAAAGTCATTCCTAATGGCCGTTTAATTTTTAGTTTTTTCCGCATAGCTTATCGGAAAAAGATTTTTCTTCCTTGTTGATAGAAAAAGAAAACTAATCCAGCCATAAGACCATTATAGAATAACTGAAGTCCTAAGCCCTCCAAAGAGATGAATGACAGCTTAAGAGAGGGATGGATGAAGTTAGCTAAAAGAAAACTTAACGGGCCGATGGTTAAATAGAAGAGGAGATTTAAGGCTAAAAACCAAATAATAATTCCTGGAATTTTTTTTGACTTTCTTAACCAGCGACGACTTATCTGGTAAATCCCGAGAAGGATAAGAATCGTTAGCAAACCGAGGCCAAAACCTGGATAGCAGAAAACGTCAAGAAGAAATCCCGTCCAAATGCCTAACGCCCATTGCTGACTAGTGGGCCAGTGACCCAAGAGAAGAAAACTGAGAAAAGTTATCAGGATAAGCCCCAATCCTCTTCCCTGGAAGAGAAAATAGCTCCAGAAACTACTTTCGAGGATGGCGGCAAGATAAAGAATAAAAAAAGCGAAGATAAGTTTTTTCATAAATATTAAAACTGAGTGATAACGAAAAGGCTATCCAGGTTTTGCTGGAGGAAAAAAGGGACCACTTCTGCTTTTTGAAAAGGTTGAGTGTTGTCTTTTTTGACCTTTTGAATTTCACCAATGAGGAAACCAGCTGGGCAATCCGGGCTAAGATTGGAAACAATGACCACTTCTCCTGCTTCTAAAGAACTTTCTAGGGGAATTAATTCTAAGCTGAGAATTGTTCCCCCTTCTCCTTTGATCAAGCCCCGGATGGAATTTTCTTTTTCTTCTTTTTGCAAAACTTCTGCTTCAACAATCGACCCAGGATCAGAAATCAATTTTACTTTCGCGCTGTGAGCATAAAGAGAAACAATCTTCCCGACGAGAGCCTTTTCAGAAGTAATGACTAGTTGATCCAAAGAGATGCCTTCCTTTTCTCCCTTGTTAATCAGAATCCAGTCTTGAGCAAAATTCCGAGTGATAACCTGAACCGGCTGATTAACCAGACCCTCTTTTTCTTGAAGCAAGAGAGCTTTTTCTAACAGCCAGTTTTCTTCTCTTAATTGCTGGTTACTTGCTTCTAGGTAAAGTAATTGACTTAAGCCTTGACGCAATTCTTTATTCTCTCGTTCTAAACTTTCTTGGCTGGTAAAAATGGAAGAAATTTCTTGAGAAAGACAATTCCCTCCCCGATTACCGAGATTAAGAAAAGGAGAAGAAATAAAAAAGAATTCTTCCTTTACTTTTTCTCCTCCCCATTGGTTGAGAAAAAGAAGACCGCTCACTAATCCCAAGATAATGACTAGTTTTTTCCAGGCAGCAAACTTAAGACGCATACATGGTTATTATATTCGCAGACGATATATATTCGCAGACGATATATGTTCTGACAATATATGTTCTGACAATATATGTTCTGACATTATAGCGAAAAGATAGAGTTTTGGAAAACAAGTACTAACTATTTTAAAAACAAAAAATGCGCTCTGGTGGCGGCGTCTTACTTTCGCAGATAAACTACTATCATCAGCCCAGGAGTATTTCACGACTGAGTTCGGAATGGGATCAGGTGGGACAACTCCGGTTTAGCCGCCACCAGAGCGCATTTTCCAATGCTTCTCTGGGAGATAATTGCTAATTATTAGCCAATAGGAAATTAGAAAAAGTTAGATATTAGTACCCCTCAGCTGAATGCCTTACAGCACTTGCACTTAGGGCCTATCAACCTGGTCATCTTCCAGGAATCTAATGAGTCCTCATCTTGAAAAGGGCTTCGCACTTTAGATGCTTTCAGTGCTTATCCCGACCCAACATAGCTACCCAGCAATGCTCCTGGCGGAACAACTGGTACACCAGAGGTTAGTTCATCCCGGTCCTCTCGTACTAGGGACGACCTTTCTCAAGACTCAACGCCTGCGGTAGATAGGGGCCGACCTGTCTCGCGACGGTCTGAACCCAGCTCGCGTAAGTTTTTAATCGGCGAACAGCCGAACCCTTGGAACCTTCTCCAGCTCCAGGATAACTTGAGCCGACATCGCTCTAATCCATTATTACTAATGGCTTGGACTATATCTTCACCCGCTACAATCTTTTGATTTTAACGGGGTTGACGTGTTATAGAGGTTTATATCCTCTATCCTTCAAACGAATTTGTTGAAAAGTCTCTACGGGGTCTTACCAAATTTATTTCTTGGTAAGACTTCCCACGGTATTGCCCATTACTCTATTATATCATAAAAATAATTAGGGTTTCACCGTTATCAGTCAATTTTTTCGTTCTGCACTTTTGGTGCAGAATACAACATTGCTGTTATAACACCCCGATTTGTCAGCAATTTTGAGGTGTCGAACAGGGCCGTAGATATGGACTCTCGGGCCCTACTAACCTGTTATCCCCGGGGTAACTTTTGTCTGATGATCTTCCGCGGTTCTACAAACAGCGGTCGGTTCACTAAGCTCCTCTTTCAAGTCGGCGCGGCTTAGCAGCCTTGCCGTCAAGTTGGCTTATGGCTTTATCCTATCACTCCGGTTTCCATTCGGAGTTAGCCAACCTTAAAGACGCCTCCGTTACTTTTTGGGAGGTGAGTGCCCCACTCAAACTACCACCCAGACACTGTCTTGGCTGTTTTTGAGGCAACACAATTAGAACTAAGATTATGGAAGGGTGGTGTTTCATTGGCGACTCCCTCTGATCCAAAAATCAGAGTTCATAGTCTCCCACCTACGCTACGCAACCATAACCAGAGCCCAATATCTGGTTATAGTGAAGCTCCCGGGGTCTTTCCGTCTAGCCGCAGGTAACCGGCATCTTTACCGGTATTGCATTTTCACCGGGCATCTCGTTGAGACAGTTCTCTAGTCATTACGCCTTTCATGCGGGCCTGAACTTACCAGGCAAGGGATTACGCTACTTTAACACGGTTAGAGTTACCGCGGACGTTTACTGGGGCTTCACCCGGTCGGCCCTCCTTTAAGAGGAAGACTGCCAAGATTAACCTTCCAGCACTGGTCAGGCGTCAGCCTCTATACATCCTCTTACGAGTTAGCAGAGACCTGTGTTTTTGATAAACAGTTGCTAGAGAGTCGTTTGCTGTGCCCTGTAAATAAATACAGGGAGTTCTTATTGCGAACTTACGAACACTAATTTGCCGAGTTCCTTAACGAGATTTTACCCGTACACCTTGGCACTCTTACGCCTGCCGACTTGTGTTAGATTGCGGTACGGAATCCATTAGCTAGAATAGTTGAGATTTTTCCAGGAAGGATGCTCGCGAAAATTCCCTTTTCCGAAGAAAAGGATTTCTCTTAACCTTGGACGAATCCTCAATTAATCGACCTAAATCCAATAATAGGCTTTCGTTACTACCCTTCGTCGTCTCAAGTTTAGCTAATAGATGGGCGGGAATATTAACCCGCTGTCCATCGGCTACCCCTTTCGGGTTGACCTTAGGACCGCCTAACCCTTGGATGACAACCATTGCCAAGGAAACCTTCGGCTTTCGGTGTTCAGGTTTCTCACCTGAATTGTGGTTACTCGTGCCAACATTCTCACTTCCCCAAGCTCCACCATTGCTTCCGCAATGACTTCAACGCTAGAGGAACGCTTCCCTACCGACGGAATAAATTCCGCCCCATATCTTCGGTATTGAACTTGAGCCCCGTTAAATCTTCGGCGCCAAATTTCTTAACTGGTAAGCTATTACGCACTTCTTAGAGGACAGCTGCTTCTAAGCAAACCTTCCAGCTATCTAAGAAACTCGACCACCTTTCCCACTTAGATCAATTTAGGGACCTTAGATGATGGTCTGGGCTGTTTCCCTTTTGACTATGGAGCTTAGCCCCCACAGTCTGACTACCCAACTCATAGTTTTAAGCATTCGGAGTTTGGTTGGAAAAGGCGGGCGAACCCAACCAGATCCATCCAGTGCTCTACCTCTTAAAACCAGCATTGGGCGCTAGTCCTAAAACTATTTCGGGAAGAACCAGCTATTCCCAAGCTCGATTGGCTTTTCACCGCTTACCACAGCTCATCCCAGGGACTTGCTACTCCCAAGGGTTCGGGCCTTCTTCCGGGATTAACCGGAGTTCACCCTGGCCATGGTAAGATCGCTTGGCTTCGGGTCTTACCCACTCTGCTAAACGGGCTATTCACCCTCGCTTTCACTACGCCTCTCGGTTTAATCCGATTCGACTTGCAGAGCAGATAAACTCGTTGGCTCGTTCTGCAAAAAGCACCCCGTCACTCCCGAAGGAGCTCCGAGTCTTTGCAAGCAGATGGTTTCAGGTTCTATTTCACCGCCCTCATCGGGCTACTTTTAACCTTTCCCTCACGGTACTAGTTCACTATCGGTGATATCGAGTATTTAGCCTTGCCTGGTAGTCCAGGCTGCTTCCCACTAGGTTCTCTGTCCCAATGGTACTCAAGAAAAATATCGAAGAGTACAAATCATTTTCGTCTACCGGGCTATCACCGTCTTTGGCTCCTCTTTCCAGAGGATTCGACTAACGATTCTTTTTTCTTCTTAATGATATTCTCTTTCAACCCTTTAAGCGGGAAAAAATCCTCGCTTAAAGTTTAGGCTCTTCCCATTTCGCTCGCCGCTACTAAGGGAATACAAAATTTGTATCTTTTCCTCCGCTTACTGGGATGTTTCACTTCAGCGGGTTCGCTATCCTCAAAAGGATTACCCCGGCATGACCCAGGGTGGGTTACCCTATTCGGAAATCTCCGGATCAAAGGTTGCTACGCACCTCCCCGAAGCTTATCGCAGCTAAGCTACGTCCTTCATCGCCTCGATATCCCAAGGCATCCACCATCCGCCTTATTTTAATTTCTAATTTACCTATCGGCTAGTAATTAACAATTATCTTATTCAATTGTAAAGATCTTTCCAATCAAAAAGCCGCTCTGGAAAGCGACTGTCAGAAGAACGAATATTCTCTGATAGAATCGCTTTAGGTTTGGTAATCCATTTCTTGAAATACTCTCATATATTAATTATCATCTTAACAAAAAGAGATTCCTTGTCAAGCAGAAAAGGGAGATCTATTTTTTTAAAAGAAAAGCGGCCCGGTTTATGGGGCCGCCTTCAAGGCTGCTTCTATTGATATAATAGTTTTTTCCAGTCTTTACCGAGGCAAGTCCTTCGTTTCTTTTTCTGCCTGATAATCTTCTGTTCCCTGAGAAGGAGAATCTTCGGGAGCAGAAAAAGGAGTCTTGGGAGAAACTTTGTCCTCTTTTTTCTTAGAAGAAAGAAGATACCAGAGGATAATAGCCAAGATAGCAGCAATGGCGATAATCCAGATAATAAGAGTAGTAGTCATAAATTGAAGAATAATTAATAAATTAACTTAGTTTAGCAGAGACTCATTTTTTTTCAAGGGTGGTTTTCCCCCAGTCGTAAATATCACCCGCTCCGATAACGGCGACTACCTCTCCCCCTTCTAATTCTTTCTGAAGATAAGAGCCTAATTTCCCCAGGGATTGGAAGACAACTGATGGAGATCGGGCTGTCTGAACTAAAGTTTCTGCCTTTATCTTTTCCTCCCCTCTTTTCTCTCGACCGGCTACTTTGTAAATATCAGTAATGATTAATTGGTCCACCCAAGCGTCTGCTTCTTTCAAAACTTGAACAAACTGGCTGAAGAGTTTCACTGTACGTTCATATTGATGCGGTTGAAAGATAGCCAGAATCTTTTCCCGAGGGAATCTTTCTCTCAAGGCCTGGAGAAAAGCTTTTAAGGCCGTCGGATGATGGGCATAATCATAAACAAGAATAAAGTCTTTTTTCCCTAATTTCCCCTGGCGCTGATCAAATCGGCGCCAGCAACCTTTATACCCGGCTAGCCCTTGAAGAATTGTTTCCTGATTAAGTTTCAAAGCGCGGCCGACATTGAAACTGGCTAAAGCGTTAGAGAGATTATATTTTCCCGGCACTTTCAAAATTTTTTCTAGTGGCAAAGCTAAAGGGTCGACTAATGAATAGTGGAAGACTTGAAGATCGGGACGAATGGTTAAGCGATGAGTGGCTGGGCTGTCATCGTTTATAATCAGAATTCCCCCCGCAGGAAGATGCTGAAGTAACTTTTGATAAGCCTGAAGAATGTCTTCCAGGTTGTGATAAAAATCCAAGTGTTCTTCCTCAATACTAGTAATAACCAATACCTGCGGATAGTAATTTAAGAAAGACGCTCGCCACTCATCAGCTTCTAAAACGAGGTACTGGCTTTTCCCGGCTCGAAAGTTTTTTTCTGGAAGTTCTTTCATCTTCGTTCCGATAACGATAGTCGGATCTAAACCAGCTTCTATTAACATCCGGCTAATCATCGCCGCGGTGGTGCTTTTGCCATGAACGCCACTAACAGCTATTGTAAAATAAGAGCGGCTGATTTTTCCTAAAGCTTGCGGATAACTTAGAATTTTCAGCTTTCCTCCCTCTTTTTGCAGTTGGAGGGCTCTTTCTCTTTCCGGATTAGTACTGGGAACAGCAACGCTATACACCACCAGATCAACATCTACCGGCAGGTGCCCTTCTTGCTGTCGCCCAATGAAAATCGAGATTCCTTTTTTCTCTAATTCTTTGGTAGTTTCATCAGCCGATAAATCAGAACCAAGAACTTCCGCTCCTTGATGAAGATAGTAGCGGGCTAAAGAAGAAATGCCAATTCCTCCGATACCAATAAAGTAAACCTTCATTCTAAATTAAGAGCAGCGGTTTCCAAAGTAATGTATTCTGGTCCCTGGCGATGCAATTTACTTTCGACCAAAGTAATTTCCTTGACCGGGATTTTTAAGGAAAGAGTCTCATTGATTTCTGGCCTTTCTTCTAACTCCAGTTGACGCCATTGCCAGCGGCGGACTCTACCTAAAGTAATATGAGGCACTTGTTTCTTAGCAGAAGAGCCAGCAGAAAAATAAAGCCCTTCTTCTTTAAGGGCAGTTTCTAAATTCTGCGTAAGTTCGGAAAAAGCAGAACTTTCTTCTCCCCGAACCCAAAGTGTCGTTGGCCGGTTAGCATTCGGTTGTAATCGGATTTGGTTAAAAGTTAAAAAGAAGGAAGAGTGG
>Ga0315539_1000521_pt1 | contig 28759 bp, 27 predicted proteins | sample SalMarSW160150MG_FD_203097 | JGI IMG/M metagenome (GOLD analysis project Ga0315539, IMG submission 203097) | Salt marsh sediment microbial communities from the Plum Island Ecosystem LTER, Massachusetts, United States - Salt Marsh Sediment SW1601-150 ...
CATGGTGGTATTTTAGCGAATGGAGCCGGACTTATAAAAAATGGGGAAAATGGAAAAGGATTAAGGTCTCGTTGGTATCCAGGAACCTTAAAAAGGAGAATTATGGATATCACCGGAATAAGAAGCAAGATAAAGTTTATTCAAGGCGATGGGCTGGATATTATTGAGAAAAACCTGAACAGGGGCGATGTAGTATTTTTTATTGACCCACCATATACAAAGGCGGGAAGACGATTGTATAAATATCATGAAATAAATCATGAAAAGCTCTTTGATTTGGTAAAGCATATAAATGGTGATTTTTTAATAACATACGATGATGCACCTGAGATTGAAGCATTAGCTTTACAACAAGGTTTTATGATGGAGAAAGTGCTAATGAAAACAACCCATCACCTAAAAAAGTATGAATTGGTGATAGGTCGACATCTTGAATGGCTAAGAGATTGATATTGGGGCACGAGAGACGAAATATGATAGATGTAAACAGAAAAGGTGAGGTTTGGGTATTTGCGGAGCAACACAACGGCAAACTCGAAGATACGTCGCTGGAGCTTCTCGGCAAAGGACGCCAGTTGGCTGACAAACTGGGTGTGAAATTATCGGCAGTGCTGCCGGGTGAGAATATAAAAGAGCTTGCTGAAAAACTCGTCTCCTACGGGGCGCAGAAGGTCTATCTTGCAGAGCATGAGTTATTGAAAGAATATCAGACCAATAGTTATGCCCGTGTCATTTGCGACTTGATTCATAAATATGAGCCGCAGATTGTGCTTTACGGCGCGACGGTTACCGGCCGGGATTTGGCGCCCAGAATCGCGAGCGCTATTAAAGCGGGTCTTACCGCCGATTGCACCGATTTACAAATCGGCGACCACAAAACCACAAAGAACGGCGAGACGCATAAGAACCTTTTATTCCAGGTAAGACCCGCCTTCGGCGGAAATATCATTGCCACGATTATCAACTACGACCGCTGGCCGCAGATGGCCACCGTACGCGAGGGCGTGATGGTTTTGCCGGGGCCGGACGTCAGCCTTAAAGGCGAAATTATCGAGGAAAGTATTCAGCCCTCAGCGGAAGATTTGCCGCTTAAGATTATTGCACAAGAGCATCGCCCGAAGAAAGTGAATCTCAAGGCCGCCAGGATAATCGTGGCTGGTGGGGCAGGGGTGGGCAGCAGGGATAACTTCAGACTGATTTACGATTTGGCTAACACCCTCGGCGCGGCACCGGCCGCTACGAGAGCGGCCGTTGATTTAGGCTTTATCGATAAGGACCACCAGGTCGGCCAGACCGGCACAACGGTTCGACCGAGCCTGTATATAGCCGTCGGTATCAGCGGCGCGATTCAGCACCAGGCGGGAATGAGCCAAAGCCAGAAAATCGTGGCAATCAACAGCGACCCCGAGGCGCCGATTTTCCAGGTCGCACATTATAAAATAGTGGGTGATTTGAACAGCGTTGTGCCCAAGATGATAAAAGCAATCAAGGAAAAAAGTTAGTAGATAGCGGACATAAAACGAGAATCTAGTATCGAGAATCGAGAATCCAAAATGGCAAATTTTTACAGAGATAACGATGATATACAGTTTTTGCTGAGGCATATTGACCTCGTCAGACTGGCGGCAATATGCGAAGAGGATTTCAGGTTCGCCGGAGAATCCGACTATGCGCCGGCTGATGAGGCCGAGGCGATAAAAAATTACGATATGGTGCTGGACAGTCTCGGCCGATTAAGCGCAGAGTTTATCGCGCCGCGGGCGGAGGAAGTTGACAAGGAGGGAAACAAACTCAACGAGGACGGCTCGGTAACATACGCAAAAGGAACACGCGAATCGCTTGAACGGCTGGCTAAGGCCGAGGTGATGGGCTTTACACTACCCCACCGTTTTGGAGGCCTGAACTTTCCGAACCTGATTTACTCAGCGGCGATTGAAATTGTCTCGCGTGCGGACGCCGCGCTTATGAATATATTCGGCCTGCAGGGAATCGCGGAAACGATTAACGCCTTCGCATCGGAGGAAATAAAGCAGAAGTACCTGCCCGATTTTGCTTCAGGAAAATTCACCGGCGCAATGGTATTGACCGAGCCGGACGCCGGCTCGGATTTGCAGGCCGTCAAGGTCTCGGGCCACGATATGGAGGCCGAACAGCCGGCAACCGTCTATCAGGACGCGGAAGGCAACTGGTTCATTCGCGGCGTAAAAAGATTCATAACAAACGGCTGCGGCGAAATACTGCTTGTGCTTGCCCGCAGCGAGCCGGACATCTCCGACGGCCGGGGCCTTAGCTTATACCTCGTCGAACGCGGGCCTTGGGTCAAGGTACGCCGGCTCGAGGAAAAACTCGGTATCCACGGCAGCCCGACGTGCGAGCTTTTCTTCAACGAGGCTCCCGCCCAGCTCATAGGTGAACGTCAGCGTGGGCTTATAACATACGTTATGAGTCTTATGAACGGGGCCCGTATCGGCATCGCGGCTCAGTCTATGGGGATAGCCGAGGCGGCCTATCGAGTGGCGCGAGATTACGCGGCAAGCAGGAAGCAGTTCGGAGTTGTGATTGAAAAGCTGCCGGCGGTGCGGGATATGCTGCTGGATATGAAGGTGAGTATTGAGGCGGGACGGGCGCTGCTGTACGAGACATCACGGGTAGTGGATATTGACATGGGCTATGCAAAACAGCTCGAGAACCGGCCTCCGGAAGACAAGGCCAAGTCCAAAGAGCTCAAGGCTGAATTACGAAAGTACAAAAGGTTTGCAACGATGCTTACGCCGATGAGTAAATATTTCTGCTCGGAGATGTGTAATCGCGTCGCATACGATTCACTGCAGGTTCTCGGCGGCAGCGGTTATATGCAGGATTATGCCAGCGAACGACATACGCGCGACGCGAGAATTACGACAATCTACGAAGGGACAAGCCAGCTTCAGGTCGTCGCGGCGGTGCGGGGTGTGGCAGGCGGAACGGCCGAGAAATATATCGCCGAGCTTGCCGGGCAAAGCTATGAAAGCGAAGTTAAAGACCTGCTGGAGATACTGGCCGAGGGTCATAAACATCTTGAGGCGTCAATCAAGGCGGTCAAAGAAAACGGCGTCGAATATATGGACCTTTACGGAAGGGCCCTGGTTGATATTGCGATATACCTGATTAACGGCTACCTGTTATGCGGCCAGGCAAGCAGCGCAGCCGACATGCAGGTCCCTGTCGCCAATGGAAACAATGGGCAAATGGTTTCAATGAAAAAACGTAAAGTAATTGTCGCACGGCGATACATAACACGGCAGGCCGGGCAAATCGCCGCCTTGGCAGGGATGGTTCAAAGCAGCGATAAATCAACTTTCACGGATTATGAAACCATCGCTCAGCCGGTTATAAATGAGTGAATTAGTGATGCTTCGAGCAGTTATATTTGATTTTGACGGTGTGATTAGCGATACGGAGCGTACGCATCTTCAGGCATTCAATAAAGTCCTGGCACAATACGACATCGAAATATCCGAGGCGGATTATTACAAAGACTACCTGGGACTAAATGATTATGAAGGCTTCAAAGAAATGGCCAAGGCACATAACCTTCAACTTGACGACGAGGAGATCAAAGACCTGATAGTGCAGAAAGGCAGAATCTTTGAAGAGTTGGCGAAAACTAAAAATAATATAATCGAAGGCACGGCCGAGTTGCTCAATATGTTAAAACAAAACGGGATAAAAATGGCAATCTGCTCCGGCGCCGTGCGCAGCGATATCGACGCGATTCTAAGCGGGACGGGATTACCGGATTTCTTCGAGGCGATAGTAACCGCGGACGACGTCAAAGAAAGCAAACCCAACCCGGCCGGTTTCAATCGGGCTCTTCAAAAACTTAACGAGAAACAAGATAGCAAAATCTCACCGGCCGAGTGTATTGTCGTGGAGGATTCTCCTTGGGGCCTTGAAGCGGCCCAAAAAGCCGGAATGCATACACTTGCAGTGACGAATTCGTATACGGCCGGTGAGCTAAAGATGGCTGAAATGGTAGTGGATAATTTAAGCAGGATTACTATCGCTGAGCTTCAGGAACTTTGTATGTAGGATGATAAACAGCCTGCTTTAAGTCAGAATCCAAGACTTATCACAATTGAAACCACCCAACCTAATAATAGAAGAACTACAATACCAGAGATAATTATCAGTAGACTAATCGAGTGGGGATTTTGTAGTTTCAAATTTTTTAAAAGCTTGTAGCCTACAACAGGTGTACCGACGATGAGAAGGATTGGAGCAAAAACGATGATGAGTAGGACAAACAGAAGGCTAACAAAAAAACCTGTTTTTTCGTCCCACAGCCTTCGCCACATTGCGCCGAATACGCTGTACATATAGCGCAGCCGTACGAAGGGCATATAAGCAGCAAGCGGATTAATCGGCTCGTCCGAACCACAATATGGACAATAGTAATCTTTAGGATCAACAGGTTTCAGACACTTCGGACAAAGCGGCATGGCATCCGGACCGAGTTCATCAGAGTACTCGCCTTCGGCTTCCTCCGCGGTCTTAAATTTTTCATTGGATTCGCTGAGCATAATAGCATTTTACCGCTTTCCCGTGTCCCTGCAAAGAAAGTTCCAGCCAGAGGCGAATGTGGTGGATTGGGGAATCTGCTAAAGCTTTTTCTTCTCAACAGCAGCGTAAGATTGCAGCTTTGGGTACATACTCCGGGGTAAAAAGCTCTCTTTCGGCCAACAACGGTTGTGATTAATGCGATAATACTAAAATGTCGAAAAAAGAATTATCGTACCTGGTTTTGCTTCGCTGGCGATACAGTTTAAGGCCTTCACCGAGCTTGGGATAAATATTATGTGTGCTGTTAGGCAGTATTTTTGGGATTGGATGAGGACTACCGGGGTATGCTGTTTAATTCATTAGAATTTGCAGTATTTATGGTGGTTGTGTATGGGCTGTATCTTGTGCTTAATCACAAGTGGCAGAACCGGATGTTGCTTGTGGCAAGCTACATATTTTATGGAGCGTGGAACTGGAGGTTTCTGTCCTTAATCTTTATCTCCACAGTACTCGACTATATATGCGGTATAAAGATATACAATTCAAACTCGGTGAAACGCAAAAGGTTTTTTCTGTTCCTGAGTGTGTTTGGCAACTTATCCATACTCGGATTTTTCAAGTATTTTAATTTTTTTGTAGGTGACTTAACGGCACTGATTAATTACTTCGGTTTTTCGTTCCAGACACATTCGTTAAACATCATTCTGCCGGTCGGCATCTCGTTCTATACCTTCCAGACGATGAGTTACACGATAGATATTTACAGAGATAAGCTCAGGCCAACGAGAAGGTTTTTTGATTTTGCACTTTTTGTTGCTTTTTTTCCTCAGCTTGTTGCCGGCCCGATAGAGAGAGCAAGAAATCTCCTTCCACAGATACTTTCACCGCGTACCTTTAGCGTGGACCGGTTCTATGAGGGATGCTACCTGATATTCTGGGGATTGTTCCAGAAAATAGTAATTGCCGACAACCTGGCGAAGATGGTTGTACCTGTATTCGGAGATTGGCAGTATGAAAGCGGCAAGGTGCTTTTGGCGTTGTATGCCTTTGCGTTTCAAATATTCTGTGACTTTGCAGGATACAGTAACATAGCCAGAGGCCTGGGCAGAGTTATGGGATTCGAGATAATGGTAAACTTTCGGCTGCCGTACTTTGCTACAAATCCGAGGGAATTCTGGCGCAGATGGCACATAAGCCTGTCAAGCTGGCTTAGGGATTATCTTTACATTCCGTTAGGGGGCAGCAGGAAGGGCGCGATCTTTACGTGCAGAAATATTCTGATAACAATGCTTTTGGGGGGTCTCTGGCATGGTGCGGCGTGGACATTCGTTTTTTGGGGCGTTTATCATTCTTTCCTGCTTGTAGCACACAGAGGAGTTGAACTGTTGTTTGGGAAAATGTCTTTGCCCCGAAATGTTGTTGTACAAAGGCTATAGTGGACGGTGAAGGTCATATTCTTCTTTCACCTTGTGTGTTTTGGATGGCTGATTTTCAGGGCTGCCTCCTTAAATCAGGCTGTCAATATGTTAATGAGCTTATTTTCCGGTTTTCAATTTCCGCCAATCGATAAATTTGGCAGACTTTTATTTTTCATAGCGCCGCTGCTTGTGGTTGAGGCGTTACAGTACAGGAAGGATGACTTGTTGGCAATGTTGAAATTGAGACCGGACGTACAGATTGTCTCATATTTGGTGATGCTTTATTACCTGTTGTTTCTTGGAGTTACGACCAGTGAAGAATTTGTTTATTTCCAGTTTTGAAGGCAGCAGAAAATATAACTTACGGAAGGCTCATGTCTGTATGTTTGTCGGGCTTTTCATAGCCTCGTTCGTTTCTCTGGAGGTGACGAACAGGGTCTTTTTTGTCCCGCAGTCAAAGAACCACAGGATTATATCAGCTTTTGAAAAGAACAGGCAGCACTTGGAGATAATTTTTCTTGGAGATTCTCATTTTCAGCAGGGGATAGATATTCAGGAGTTTGGAAACAGCGCGTTTAACCTGTCGTTTGGGAGAGCCAGTTATATTCAATCCTACTATGTTCTGAAGCATTACATACGACAAATGCCTTCGCTAAAGCTTGTTGTCATACCAATGGAGTTGCACAGTTTTAGTTCCTACAAGACAGAAGGTATTGACACTCCTTTTTTCTGGAGCGGATTTATTGATTATCCTGAATTGTCGAGACTAACGGGACGAGATATATTTGTACGAAAATTTAATGCGCTGACGGTATTGGACAATCGCTTGGGACGGGAATTTTTTGTTAAGAATGTGACAGGAGAAATAAAGTATTTTCTATTACAGGAACAGAAACCTGTGGTCCTTGAGGAGGGAATATGGGCATCCAAGAAACGATCCGCTGACAGGGAAACAGCTTTTCGCAGGGCAGACTATCATTTGCGTGGCCGGGACGTTTTTGACGAAGCGATTATTATTTATTTTGATAAAATATTAAAGATGTGCAAAGAGAATAATATTTTGGTGGTGACTTTGCAAATGCCGGTCTCCAAAGACTATGCGGAAGGCGCGGCTAAATACATATCAGACAAAGAACTGAAACAGATGATTTCAAAAGATTCTTTTTGCAGTGAATACGCTTGCAGGAATCTCGACTTTCACAATATCTATTTTGACAGAGACGATTTCTTTTATGGCGAGGGGGACCATCTAAATCGGAAGGGACGAGAGGCATTTTCAGGGCTTTTGGAACGGCAGATATCCGGGATTATGCAAGAGGTTTTAGATTAAGCTGCTCGTTTAATCAAATACTCATAAAGCAGGATGCCTTCGCAGGTCTAATGATATATTAATTCACTGTATCATTTTCAGGAGAGTCTGAGAACAGTCCTCAGAACTTAAGTTCGGGTGTGTTTGTTGACTGAGTGTATGTTTTGTAAACCGCCGATATTTTTTCTGGAGCGCAGTCAGGATAGCTGGTAAAAAGGCGGTGTGTCCAATGCCGAGAATAAGTGATGTCGAGCGATAAACTAAAAATCTACAAAAGGCCGCAAATTTCCAGCCCGCGGCTTTTGCTGGGATTTTCTGGCTGGATGGACGGCGGAGAGGTCTCTACAGGAATCCTGAAGTACCTCAGAGGGCAGCTTGGAGCAGAGGAATTTGCGCGAATTGAGTCGGAAGGATTTTATGTTTATAATTTTCCCGGCTCTATGGAAATCTCGTCTTTATTCCGGCCGTACACAAAGATAAAAGAGGGTTTAATCAATCTCTATCGAGTGCCGGAGAACGTCTTTTCCTGCTCCGAGGGCAACGAACTGATACTTTTTTCTGGCAAGGAGCCGCACTGTCAGTGGGAGGCATACGCTGAGTGTATCTTTTCACTTTGCAGCCAGTTGGGCGTCAAAATGATGTATTTCATAGGCAGCGTGGCCGGGCTTGTGCCGCATACTCGAGAGCCAAGAATCTATTGCTCGGTTTCCCATCAGGAGCTCAAAGACGACCTGCAGCAATACGGGATTAGATTCTCCAACTATGAAGGGCCGGCCAGTATTGTTACTTACCTTACGTCAGGCTGTCCGCAAAGAGAGCTGAATATGGTTAGTTTAGTCGCCGAGATTCCTGCGTATGTACAGGGCCGTAACCCAAAGTGTATAGAAAGACTGGCCAGGCGGCTGTCCGGCATGCTTGGGCTGCAACTGCATCTTGATGACCTGCGGACAAAAGGTGAAGAATTCGAGAAGAAATTAAGCGAAGTTGTGCAGCGCCAGCCGGAACTGGCTAAGAACATTCAGAAGCTCGAAGCGGATTACGACAGTGAAGTTTTCGACAACGAAATGGGTGAGTTGAAAAGCTGGCTTGAGCAGCAAGGCATCAGGGTTGATTAATATCGGTTTGTTTCGTCATTCCGCAGGTTTCCCAGACCGTCAGGTTTGCGATTAGATACATAATGCTTGACTCGGCTCCTTGATTGCTGTTTACACCGTCCGGACCCAAACCGTCCCGCGACCCGCCGGAAGAGGCATCATAAAGGGACAGGCCGAGGGTGTTATAACCGAGGAACCACTGAAAGGCTGAAATCATTTTGTCTTTATACTTCGCAAGAGTAAAAATTCGATAAGCAGCGGCGCAGACCTGAACCATACCGGCAGCATCGATGGGCTGCTGGTCGAAGCGTGGGCACTCTTTGCCCTTTTGATACCAGCCGCGGTTTCCGACTACCTGCATCATTTGCCCGTCTGGAAAATTGACACTGATGAGGAAATCCAGCGATTGGCGGGCCGGGTCAAGATACTTCTGCTGTCCTGTGGTCTCGTATGCGGCTAAAAGACAATGAGGTAACTTGGCATTGTCATAGGTCACAGAATCCTCGAACCAGCACCAGTCATCGGAAGAGTTCTCCTCATAAATGTATAGCATAAAGTCGGCAAGCCCCTTAAGGATCCTCTCGGCATGTGATGATTTTGGATAGCGTTTCAGGTAATAGTGCAAACCAAGGACGGAGTATGCGGTGGCCTTCGAATATGTCTGGATATTACTGGTGGCAATATGCAGTAAGGCGCGGTCGAATAACTGCCTGGCTAACGCCTCCATTTGGTCATTGAGGGGGTAAGCGACCGCATAACCCAATCCCCAAAGCACTCTGCCAAAGTCATCACCGGAGGCTATTTGCCTGCTCAGTTTCCCTTCGGCACTGGTTCTGTGATGGAATCGGCCGTCTTCCAGCTGGGCGTGTTTTAGGTGTTTTAGATAAATATCAACCAGCCGATGTGTTGCAGGATGGGTGTAATGGCGGGCATACATCAGCACGGCCACAAGGGCACGGCCGAGGTCCTCTGCGCAATAACCGTGCTTCTTATCCGAGTGGATGCCGGTAGAATGTTCAAAAATACCGGTTTTATCAGTAAGCCTTTGTAGCTGAGCCAGGCTGGGCTCAGGTAGCTGCAACGGCCGACCCGGTGTTACTTTTGGAGAATTGTACAGCGAGGTATTCGGAACATTCTGCTTTTTCAGGTCAGTTACGCGGTTTTTACGCTTAACCACTCAAAGCCTCTAATACCTATCCGGCAAGCACAGTTGCCGGCAATCAGTTTTATCGAGAGAATCTTACCTGATTGAGGTGGGCTTATCAAGAGGTTTAATCAATTTTGCAATTTATCAGTGAAGATGGACGAATCATAGAACCGAGTATTCTGTTAGGATACCGCAAGAAATGGTCTCAGATTTTTCAATAGAAAAAAGCTGTCGACTATATATAATCATACGCTTGATTTCCGTAACATAAACAGGGATGTCGGAAAGGAGCTTGTGAGCAGGAGCAGGATAACTATCGTTGGGGCGGGTAATGTCGGAGCGACAACGGCCCATATCGCTGCAGCCAAACAGCTTGGTGACATCGTACTGGTGGACATAGTCGAAGGACTTGCACAGGGCAAGGCACTGGACCTTGCCGAGGCAGGGCCCGTGCACCCGTATCAGTGCAGGATAACCGGCACTACAGACTGGAGCCAAACCGTCGGCAGTGATATTGTCATTATCACCAGCGGTTTTCCGCGAAAACCGGGAATGAGCAGAGATGATTTGCTGGCAAAGAATACCTCAATCGTCAAAAATGTCACAGAACAGATAGTTAAATACTCACTCGATAGCTTCATTATCGTAGTTTGCAATCCACTCGATGCGATGGTACACGCCGCAGCAAAGGTCAGTGGCTTTGCGAAAAACAAGGTAATGGGAATGGCCGGCGCCCTCGACTCGGCCAGGTTCAATTACTTTGTGGCGGTGGAGTTAGGTGTAAGTATCAAGGATGTGCAGGGAGTAATAATGGGCGGGCACGGAGACGATATGGTTCCACTGCCGAGATTTACCTGCGTACAAGGTATACCGTTGAGGCAATTGTTGCCGAAGGAAAAGATAGAAGAAATAACCGAACGAACCCGCAAGGGTGGAATTGAAGTGGTCAATTTGCTCGGATCGAGCGCGTATTATGCTCCTGCAGCCGGTACGGTTGAGATGGCCGAGGCCATCCTGAAGGACAAAAGGAGCATCTTGGCGTGCTGTGCGTGGTGCGAGAGTGAATATAACGTCGGCGGATACTTTGTGGGTGTGCCGGCGGTACTGGGAGCCGGGGGTGTGGAAAGGATCATCGAGTTGGATTTGGATAAAGATGAACGAGTAGCCTTCGACAAATCACTTCATCACGTGAAAGAACTGGCTGCAAAGGTGGATAGACTCCTGGATTAGGAACTGAATAAATAATGGAATTAATCAAACAAATCAAACAGGCAGAAGCAGAGGCCCAAGAGATTATCAAACAGGCACGGGCGGCATCGGCCAAAGAGGCTGAGGAGGCAAATGCAGCACGGGACCAGCAGTTTAAGCAGGCCGAAGCCGAACGTAAAGAAGCAATCAATAAAGCGGTCAACGAGGCGGCATCATCGGCGACAAAGGAAATGGAAGAGTTAAAGGCCAAGGCCCAAAAAGAACGAAGCCAATTAGAGCAAAAGGCCGGGGCAGGAATGGATAAAGCAATAGCAAAAGTGGTGGAATACCTCAAGAGTCTTTGATAGCGAAGTTAGGACATTGATATGGCCATTGCTCAGATGAAAAAAGTTATGATTGCCACGCATCGCAGCGAAGCTGCCTTGCTGCTTGAGGCGATTCAGCAGGAAGGCATTATGGAAGTGCTTGATGCTGACAAAGCAATGGTGAGTAAGGATTGGCCGGAGCTGCAGCCCCAGAGCGTTCGGCCTCGGGACCTGCAGGATTTAACGAGCCGATTAGCAAAAAGCATATCATTTCTGCAGGAGTACAGACAGGAGAAAAAGGGATTGGCGGGAATGCTTTCACCTCGCGCGGTCGTTGCAGAAGGATTTTATAGTGAGGTAGTTTCGGGACGGGAGGCTTTGGAGATTCTCGAAGAGTGCGAGAAAGTACGAGAAAAGATTGGCCGGTTAAACGGCAGGTATGAGAGTTGCCGGTCTATAGTGGATAATCTGGAGCCGTGGGTTGGGCTGACAACGCCAATAGAGGAAATCGGGAAGCTGCAGCGAACAAATAGCCTTCTGGGGTTGATACCCGGCCAGTACTTTGAGCAGGCCGCGGCGGCACTTGGGCAGCTGGGTGCAGCGGTAGAGCAGGTTGGTACTACAGGTAGCCGGCTTGCCTGCGTTATCGTTTGTCTGAAAGAGAATGTAAGTGATGCTCAGAAGGTGCTTCGGGCCGGGGATTTCGAGCCTGTAAACTTCGAGTCAATGACCGGTACGGTGGCAGAAGTGCTTGAAAAGAATAAGGCCGAACTCAACGAGATATCAGAACAACTGAATACCGAATATGAGAAAGCGGCCGAGTTGGGGAAAGAGCGACTGAAGCTGCAGATTCTTTTAGACCATTATGAGAATCTGCTCAAACGCCAGCAGGTGCAAACATCGGCACCGGCCACTGAGCAGACAGTCCTTCTTGAAGGATGGGTCAGGAAAACCGATTACGACCGGCTGGAAGCAATAGTATCACAGTTCTCGGCATCGAGCCTGATGGAAATGGAACAGAGACAGGATGAAGAGGTGCCGGTGGAGATAACAAATACTCGTGCAGTTAAACCATTTGAGGTTATAACGCGTCTATATGGGATGCCACAACATTTCGAGGTTGACCCTACGGCTTTTCTAGCGCCCTTTTTCGCGCTGTTCTTTGGGCTGTGTCTGACTGACGCCGGTTACGGGCTTGTTATCATTGCGGTGGTGGCGTATATGCTCCGAAAAATGCAAGGCGATAAAATGCTCTTTTGGCTGCTCGGGACCTGCTCACTTACTACAATTGCGGCGGGCGCATTGACTGGCGGCTGGTTTGGTGACGCGGTGCAGCAATTCATACCGCAACTGGCGCCGGTGCGGGAAAAGATGATGTGGTTTGACCCGCTGGAACAACCGATGACGTTTTTTGTATTGGCGCTTGGAGTGGGGTATTTGCAGATAATTGTGGGCCTGGCAATTGCCTTTGTACATCAAATGGTCCGCAGAGATTTTGTCGGGGCGGTTTGTGAGAAATTAACCTGGCTGGTGATGCTGAATTCCCTGATGCTGTTTGGATTCAGCAAGGCGGGTATGATACCGGCAGTCATAAGCAGGATTTGTATGTGGACGGCGGCGGTACCGGCAGTGATGATAGTATTTTTCAGCGAAAGGCAAGGCAGCTGGGCCGGCCGAATAGGTATGGGGTGTTATCAACTGTTCAGCACAATTTTCTATGTGGGTGACGTACTGAGCTATCTAAGACTGATGGCACTTGGTATGGTAACGGCAGGACTCGCGATGGCAATTAACGTCATAGGCAAGATTGCCGGAGGTATACCCTATGTGGGTGTGATTCTTGCTATTCTTGTGTTGATAGGTGGGCACCTTTTTAACACGGCCATTTCAGGATTAAGCGCATTTGTCCATACGCTTAGACTGCAGTATGTGGAATTCTTCCCGAAGTTTTTGGCGGGGGGCGGAAGGTTGTTTGAGCCTTTGGGAAAACAGTACAAGAACATATACATAGTGAAGAGTGAATCGTGAAGCGTATCTGCGAGAAGATGCGTGATATAAAATACGAGATACAAAATACACAAGGAGAGACTTAGCTATGGAATGGGGATTCGTATTGGGATTGGTTGGAGCGGTTTTGGCCGCCGTACTGGCGGGTATAGGCTCCGCTATCGGTGTTGCCAATGCGGGCAGAACAGCAACGGGTGTTCTTAGTGAGAAGCCCGAAAGATACGGGCAGCTCTTTATTATGGTGGTGCTGCCGGGCACACAGGGCTTTTATGGCTTTCTGGCTGCATTTTTGGTGATGCTTAACCTGAATTTCTTCGGCGAAGGCGGACCTGTGGATTTGACGGTGAAACTGGGCCTTCAGGTTTTTGCAGCCTGTCTGCCGGCCGCGTTTGCCGGTCTGGTAAGCGCGATTCATCAGGGCCGAGTGTGTGCGGCGGGCATCATGATGGCTGCAAAAAAGCCGGAGATGGCATTCAAGGCAGGCGTGGTCTATGCGGTTATGGTAGAGATTTACGCTGTGCTCGGACTGCTTATAAGCATATTTATGCTGCTGTTTGGTATTAACTGGCCGCAGGCGGTTTAAAACACAACCGGCCGAATAAAACTGGATGGGTAAATGATATGAATGCCGAACAGGTCATCGAAAAGATACTTTCACAGGCCAGGGAAGAGGCGGAGAAGATAAACGCCGAGGCCAAAGAAAAACTGGCCCACCAGCAGGAAGAACTGGCACAAAAACTCGAGGAATATCGTAACCAGACGGAACGTCTGGCCGGCCAGGCCGCTGAAGAAAAAAGGCTGCGGCTTCTGGCGGGGGCAAGGCTGGAACTTCGTAAAGAAAACCTGGCAACAAAGGGACGGCTGCTGGACGAGGTTTTTACCTCAGCCGGCCGAAAACTAACAGAAATGGGCGATGACGAATATCGTGAGCTGATGAGTAAGCTGATAACCAAGGCGGCCCAGACCGGCGACGAGGAGATTATCGTCGGCAGGAATGAAAATAGAATTAACGCTGAATTAGTCAAACAGGTTAACAATCAGCTTGACTCAGGCAATAAAGGCAGTTTGAAATTGTCAGAAAATAAAGGGAATTTCGATATCGGCTTCGTACTGAGGCGAGGCAAGGTTAAAGTCAACGTGACTTTGCCGGTATTGCTGGCACAGGCAAGAGAAAAGCTTGAGATTGAACTGGCAAAAGAACTTTTCGCAAGTTCGTAGATAATTCATAACTCGGAATTATATCTAATAAACCGGGGGGCGAGTGGGAAATTGAGTGGGTGAATAGTTACGGGGTACAAGCTGCCTTGGGGTTCTATCGTTATCCGCCGGTAGGCGGAGACGACTGGCGATACACATACCAAAGCGCTGTGGTACGCGTGCTGGAAACCCAGATGATTCCCGGCCCGCTTCTGCAGGACCTCGCTGAAGCAACCGATTTCGCGATGGCTGTCGAGTCGCTTGGTTCGACTGAATACGGTGAGATTAGGGCAGTAACCGACACCGAGGAGATGGAACAACTGCTGCGCTCACGGCGGACAGCCGTGCGGGAGCTTTTCAGTGAATTGATGCTTGATAACGCCAAAGTGCAGCTTATGTGGTCCCGTGACGATTTCGCAAATATGCGACTGGTGGTTCGACGGGTATTAACAAAGCGACCGCTGGGAAAAGATTACAGTGAAGAAGGCAACATAAATCCGGAGCTATTCGAGGAAGTCTTTGAAGGAGAAAACTACGGCCTTTTTCCAGACTATATGGCCGAAGCGGTTGAACAGGCAGTTTTACGATATTACGCCGGCAAGGATATTCGCCTGGTCGATTATGCCATTGACAGCGTTGAAGCTGGCTACAAGCTGCAACGAGCAAGAGAACTGGGCAGTGTATTTCTCGGGAACCTGTTCAGGATAGAAATCGACTTAAACAATATCCGAACAATGCTGCGTTTGAAATGGGCTGAGTCGGAACAGAAAAATGTATTTATCGAAGGCGGATACCTGGAACCGGAGCGACTGCTTGCAGGGCTGGATACAGGATATGAGGGCCTGGCGGGTATGTTTTATGCGAACCCTTATTACGAGATATTTGAAGGCGGCGCCGGTTATCTGACCGGCGAGAAATCATTTTTGCGGCTTGAGAAGCTCTGCGAAGAATACCTTATCGGCTTCTTAAAATCTACCAGACAGATTACGGCCGGGCCTCAGCCGGTTATTGCATACCTGCTGGCCAAGGAAAATGAGATTCGCAAGGTGCGGATGATACTAACCGCAAAGAAAAATCAATTGGATAAGAAACTCATTTTAGACCGTATCTCGTGAAGTGTGAAACGAAATTCGATATGCGCTTCATGAGATACAAAATACGAAGAATTTACACAAGGTAGCTAAAAATGAAATTTGTAAAACTGTTATATTTGGTTTTAGTGTTAATGTTCATCGCTGCTGGGTGTAAGGAAAAGCTATCTGAACCGACGAAGTCGCTCCACCAAGCTGCGAAGGAAGGTGATATTGACCAGGTCCGATTACACATTTCACAGGGAGCTGATATCAACACTGGGGACGCGCAGCAAAGCACTCCATTGCACTACTCAGTTGAAAAGGGCCAGAATGATTTGGTTCAATTGTTGATTGATAAGGGTGCTGCTCTTGATTCAAAGGATAAATTTGGTTTCACGGCCCTACGCATTGCTGCAAAGAATGGCCACCAAAGTATAGTAGAGATGCTCATCGATAAATGCGCTAATATAAATGCCAAGGATTCGTCAGGTAGCACTCCTCTTCACTGGGCAATACTTAGAGAAAATAATGAAATTACGAAACTGCTAGTCAAAAGCGGAGCTCTTTTAAATGTGGCAACAAAGAATTGAGGAAAAAGTCCCCTTCATAGCGCAGTTATTATGAATCAAAAAGATACAATTGAGTTACTTCTCAAAAACGGTGCTGATATTTCTTTAAAGGACAAGAAGGGCGAAACTTCCTTGGAATGGGCAGAAAGCTTGAAACAACACGAAATAATCCAACTTTTACGAGAGCATGATATGAGCAAGTAGTCCAACCCGGTTTTTCAGAAAAAAGGAATAAAGTGAAATCGAAGCGTTTAATGAAAATATTTGGAATCTCCTCGTTAGTTCTTCTCCTTGTAGTAGCTTACGTGCTATTTACTATTCACACTCGTAACTTGTTCCACACAACTGTAGCGAAAGCTATAGCGAAAGGAGATCTCGATACCCTCAAAGATATGCTGAAACGCTGGCCAAGACTGGTAAATACGAGGGATAAAAAAGGTAGTTACGCTCTTATCACAGCGGCTATTTTAGACAATAATGATGTGGCATGCTTGCTAATCGATAACGGCGCAAAAGTAAATATTCAAGATGAGGGTCCTTTGACTACTGGTTACACTCCCTTGCACTGGACAGCTTACAAGGGTAACATAGATTTAGCTGAAAGATTAATTTCTAAAGGGGCGCAGGTAAATATCCAAGATAAAGATGGTCTGACCCCTTTGCATATAGCGGCTGGAAAGGGACACTATGATGTGGTTAAACTACTAATTGATAATGGGGCAGACGTTAATGCCACGACTAAAGAAGGTAAAAGTACTCCTCTTCACAAGGCAGCCTACGAAGGTCACAAAGATGTAGCTAGACTCTTAGCTGATCATGGGGCGAATGTACTTAAGCGTAATTATAGAGGTGAAACACCCTTGCTTGTTGCAACCGGACGGGGCCACACAGACGTTGCTGAAGTTTTAATTCCCTACTATGAGAGACTTGGGATTGACTTTGCCGGACTCAAGAAGGTTATATATGAAGGTAAGTTGGAGCGGCTGAAAACCGCAACTAAGGTTGGATTTCAAAATATAGTCGAATCTATATTATCCGAAGATCCCGAAATGATAAACGTCAAGGACGAAGATGGCTTAACTCTGCTGGAATTGGCTGTAAGGAATGGTCATAGTCATATAGTAGAAGTTTTAATTGGAAAAGGAGCGGATGTAAAGACCAAGATGAAAAATGGCTCGACCCTTCTGCACTGGGCAATGTTATTGGGTCACGAGGATGTGGGAGAGACTTTGATCGCAAATGGAGCGGATATAAATGCTAAGGATAACAGCGACTACACCCCTTTGCACGTGGCAGCAGGGTATGACAGTAGCATAGGAACTGATTATAGTCACTTCAAAGCTAGGATTATGGTTGAACTTCTGACAGCAAACGGAGCAGATGTGAATGCCACGAATAATAAGGCCGAGACGCCTATGCACAGCGCAGCCTTGCTGGGTCACACAGATGTGGTAGAATTGCTTATTGCCAAAGGTGCCGATGTCAATGCTAAGAACAAAGACGGTGGAACTCCTCTGGATATCGCTGTCGTGTGGAACAAGGAAGATGTGGCGGAGCTTCTTATCACAAAGGGCGCTAAAGCTTCAACTCTTCATTCTGCTGTTTATATAGGGAACTTAGCTAAGGTAAAAGACCTTATCGAAGCAGGCGCCAATGTAAATGTAAAGGTTGGGCCTTTTGATCGAAGTCCCCTGCATGAGGCGGCTTATAGAGGTCGCAAGGATATAGTGGAATTGCTTATTACCAAGGGTGCTGACATCAACAGCAAAGATTTTGCAGGAAGGACTCCACTGAGGTTGGCAAAGGAGGAAGGTCATAAAGAAATCATTGAGCTATTACGCAAGCACGGAGCAAAAGAGTGACGGAGTCAATACAGTATACGCAACACAAAATACGAGCGACAAAAAATGGAAGGTAAAGTTGCGGTTCTGGGTGATACTGATTTTGTGATGCCGTTTTCGGCACTGGGACTCGATACATATCCGGTCAGCGAGCAGGCCACGTCGGTCCAGACGGCTGCTAAGGAAATTCTGGCCGGCCGATACGGCCTTGTGGTGACGGCTGAGAATATAGCGCCGTTGGCAGAAGAGGTTTTTGCAGACGTAAAGGACAAAGCCATTCCGTGCGTTGTGGTTGTGCCGTTCACAACCGAATCGGAAGGCTTTGCAGTACGGGCTCTTGGGGAGGTCCTCAAGATGGCAACGGGTATCGATATCCTGAAAAGTAATCAATCAGGTTTGTAAATTCACAATTGGAAGGCCTTCAAGAATGGACGAGAAGCAAACGGGAAGAATAGTTAAGGTAGCAGGGCCTGTCGTATTGGCGGATGGAATGCGAGGGGCGCGAATGTACGACGTCGTTCGCGTCAGCGGAATGAACCTTATAGGTGAAATCGTGGAGCTGCACGAAGACACTGCCGCTATACAGGTCTACGAAGAGACAATAGGTATAGGCCCCGGTGAGCCGGTGGTTAACACTGGAATGCCGTTGAGTGTGGAGCTGGGGCCGGGATTGATTGAAAGTATTTACGACGGCATCCAAAGACCGCTTAACCTGCTTTATGAAAAGGAGGGGGCATTTATGAGCCGGGGCAGTAAGCTGCCGGGGCTTAAAAGAGATAAGAAATGGCACTTTAAGCCAACAATTGAGAACGGCACAAAGGTTGGGTTCGGGGATATTATCGGTGAAGTCGAAGAGACTTCGCTGCTGGTTCACAAGGTTATGGTACCGTTTGGCGTTGCGGGGACCGTGCAGAATTTAGCTGAGGGTGATTATACGGTTGAAGAGAAGATTGGAACGGTTGTCGGTGAAGACGGCCGGGAGAGAGAACTGCAGCTAATGCAGAAATGGCCGGTACGCCAGGAAAGGCCAAGTATGGGCCGATTGCCGCCTAACCAAATTCTGCTGACCGGACAGCGCGTTATCGACACTCTTTTTCCAATTGCCAAGGGTGGTACCGCATGTGTGCCGGGGCCTTTCGGGACGGGTAAGACCGTGGTCCAGCACCAGCTTGCCAAATGGGTCGATGCGGACGTGGTGGTTTATGTAGGCTGTGGAGAGCGCGGTAATGAGATGACGGACGTACTGACGGAATTTCCGGAATTGAAGGACCCGCGGTCGGGTGAGCCGTTGATGAGGCGCTCGGTACTGATTGCGAACACGTCGAATATGCCGGTGGCTGCAAGAGAGGCGTCGGTTTATACGGGTATTACCATAGCAGAATACTTACGTGATATGGGGTATGTGGTGGCCCTTATGGCGGACAGCACAAGCCGATGGGCTGAGGCGATGCGTGAAATATCGACCCGGCTTGAGGAGATGCCCGCCGAGGAAGGTTATCCGGCTTACCTTGCGGCAAGAATCGCCTCGTTCTACGAAAGGGCCGGGCGGGTTCAATGCAGCGGCAAGCCGAGGCGCGAAGCAACGCTGTCGATAATCGGAGCGGTCAGCCCACCGGGCGGGGACCTGTCGGATTCGGTCGTCCAGGCGACATTGCACGTGGTAAAGGTGTTCTGGTCGCTGCAGGGTAAGCTCGCCGCGCAAAGACACTTCCCGGCAATTGACTGGCTCAGAAGCTATTCATTCTACAAACAGTACCTCAGGGAGTGCTTCGAGGATAAAGAAAAGGGTGACGAGATGGAGGATATGATTGCGCACACTATGTCGCTCCTGGAGCAGGAAGCGGAGCTTGTGGAGATTGTCCGGCTGGTTGGGGCCGAGGCGATATCGGCCGCGGACAGACTGGCGCTTGAAACGGCCAGGAGCATCCGCGAAGACTTCCTGCATCAAAACGCTTATCATAAGGTTGACACACACACCTCAATGGAAAAACAATTCGAGATGCTAAAGACGGTGTTGCACTTCCACACCGAAGCTCTGGCAGCAATCGAGGCGGGAACAGAAACGGCAGAGATTTTCAAGCTGCCGATAAGGGAAGAGATTGCCAGGGCAAAATACATTCCGGAAAGTGAAATCGATAAAATAGCCAAAATCAGAGATACAATCGGCGAGCAAATTAAAGGACTTAAGGCCTCAGCAGTATCATAATACGAAGCAGGAGTTAGTGATGCTTAAAGAATATCAGACAGTTTCGAGTGTTTTTGGGCCGTTGATGCTGGTCGAATCGGTCGACGAGGCAAAATACGGACACATAGTTGAAATTGAGTTGCCTGACGGCTCGACTCGGCACGGGCAGATTCTGCAGGTGGAAAACGACAAGGTGCTTGTGCAGGTCTTTGAGGGTACGGACGGCATCGATGTCGAGGACAGTACGGTCCGGTTTCTGGCTAGGCCGTTGGAGTTCGGCCTCTCGCCCGAGATTTTGGGGCGGGTCTTCAGCGGATTGGGTGTTCCGAAAGATGACGGTCCTGCCGTCATCCCCCGAAAACGCACGGATATTCACGGCAGTCCAATTAATCCATTCAGTCGGGATTATCCCAACGAGTTTATCCAGACGGGTATTTCAACGATAGACGGGCTTAATCCGCTCGTTAGGGGCCAGAAGCTGCCGATATTTTCCGGCTCCGGGCTGCCGCATGATGATATGACGGCTCAACTTGCCAGGCAGGCAACGGTATTGGGTAAGGGTGAGGAATTCGCGGTGGTTTTTGCCGCAATGGGTATCACATTCGAGGCGGCGCAGTTTTTTATCGATGATTTACAGAATACCGGTGCAATCGAGCGGGCGGTGATGTTTATAAATCTCGCGAACGACCCGGCAATCGAGCGGATAGCAACGCCGAGATTCGCCCTGACGGCTGCGGAGTATCTTGCGTTCGAGCTGGATATGCACGTCCTTGTAATCCTGAATGATATGACGAATTACTGCGAAGCTCTCCGGGAAATTAGCGCTGCGCGAAAGGAAGTTCCGGGCAGGCGGGGGTATCCCGGATATTTGTACACCGACCTGGCGACTGTTTACGAAAGGGCCGGGAGAATTAAGGGCAAAAAAGGTTCAATCACAATGGTGCCGGTACTGACGATGCCGGAGGACGATAAAACCCATCCTGTACCGGACCTGACCGGCTATATTACCGAGGGACAGATTATCCTTTCTCGGCCGTTGCATCGAAAAGGCGTCTCACCGCCGGTGGACGTTCTGCCGAGTCTGTCGCGTCTGAAGGATAAAGGCATCGGTGCCGAAAAGACACGTGAAGACCACGCCGACCTTTATAACCAGCTTTACGCGGCATACGCCCGCGGCAAGGAGGCGCAGGAGCTGGCGACAATCCTGGGCGAGGCGGCCCTTTCAGAAGAAGACAAGAGATATATGAAGTTTGCCAATGACTTCGAGGCCAGATATGTCTCGCAGGGTTATTATGAAAATCGAACTGTTGAACAAACTCTCGATCTGGGCTGGGAGCTTTTGAGTATGTTCGAGAGCGCCGAATTGAAGCGTATCGACGTTGAGCTGATAAAGAAATATATGCCGCGTTTCAAGAAACAGCCAGACGGCACCGACGAGACAGGCGAAGGCAACGACTTAGCTGAGTCGAATGAGACAAAGGAGCAGTCTATAGAAAGCCCTCCGGCGGAAACAAGCGATGCTGACGAACGTTAATGCCACAAGAATGGAGCTTTTAAATCTTCGCAGACGTGTTGCGCTTGCGAGCAGAGGACACCGTCTGCTGAGTAATAAACGCGATGAGATATCCAAGCAGCTTGTTCAAATAGCTCGTCAAATACAACCTTTACGCCGGCAGGTGGAAACAGAGCTTCTCGAGATGTCGCGGCGGTTTATGATGGCGCGGTCAACAATGGAGCCGGAAGATATTAAAGCGGCGATGGAGGTGCCGACGAAGAAGTTTTCTTTGGCAATAACGTTTGCCCGCATAATGAATGTGAAGGTGCCTCAGCTGGCAAAAGAAACAGCCGGCGAGATTGTCTGTTACGGCTTTGCAAGGACCAGCGGTGAGCTGGACATCGCTTTGGCGGCCCTGGAGAGGGCGTTCGACCATTTAATTGAACTGGCGGAAAAGGAAAAGCAGGCTATGCTACTTGCCAAAGAACTGCAGATGACGCGAAGGCGGGTAAATGTCTTAGAACACGTGGTTATCCCGGAGCTTCAGGAAACGATTAAGTATATCTATGACAAGCTTGCTGAAGCGGAGCGTGATAACATCAGTCGGCTTATGAAAATCGCAGACATAATCAGGGGCTGAGCCTGCAGCTATTGTACTTTTTTCGTATTTGTTGTTCGGGCCGGCTGGTACAATAACGCAGCAAAATAATGGGTTGGGAAGGCGGGCGTGCACCGCCTTGTTTTATATTTAATAATCAAGGCTGTCACTATGGCGCAACAACCGATGGCCAAAAATCAAAAGCAGCTTGTAACGGGTAAGTCTTTTATGACGGTGGGACCCACACTGCACTACAGCCATTCCAACGTGTATGCCTGCTGGATTCTTGCAATAGGCACATTTGTTTTAGGCTGCCTTTTCTGGACAAAGGTCACGGCCGGGTCCTTTTTGTTTCTGGGACTGAGGGGGCCTGAGGCGGGCGAACTATGGCGGGTTGGACAGTTTACACTAAACCCGCTGAGCATATTTGAGTACCCCTGGCAGATATTGATTTTAGGGCTTTTGATGGGAACGTTGGCAGTGGTGCCGGTCCTCGTCTCACAGCTTCTGAGTTTCAGTTACAGTATACCGCTGATACTCGCGGTATGCTTCCTTGCGAATCTGCCGGGCCTTGCCATTTGTCTTTTGATAAGTTGTATTGCGACTGCTTCTCGGCCGCTTCGGTTCCGCTCGCGATTTATTGCCGTTGCGCTTTGTATGGCTCCACAACTGATATACTGGGCGGCTTTTGGCGGGGCCGGGGTGGTTGAGCCAATCAAACTCGGATTCTCGTTTGCGCCGTGGATTTGCGCCTGGCTGGCGGGGCTGGCTATCGCTGCGGAAGTATTGGGGATAGGGCATTTTACGCGTTATCGGCCGGGTCTGGTGTGGATTTTCACACTCCTGACGGTAGCATTGGCGTACGGAGTATTTACACGCAATGTCGGCTTTGCCGAACTGGCTTATCAACGGCACATTGCGAAGAACAATCCTGAGGAAGTGCCCGAGTTCCACGACCATAGTATCACAAAAGCACTCGACCAAACAATTACCGACCCGCAGGTTCGCAGATACCTGGCGCAGTTTTTCTATCCAACCGAACCTATACTGCTGAGGGAGGAATTGAAAAAGGAAATCACGATACAGCTGGGTTATGGGCGGTGGCCAAGCTGGTTTATCCTGCCGGACGAGCTTGACTTTCGCGCCAAGAAGGATTGGCTGATAGGACAATATGATTTATTTATAAATGGGGGATTCAAAGGGCACAGGATGCCGATTGCGCTTTACTATAAAGCGCTTCTGAGTGAATATACTGTGGATATTGGGCTTGTAGCGCAAAAGGAGATACTTCACTTTTACAGCGACTACCCGTACCAGGACTCGCTTCCGATATGGTATCAGCTTTATGAACAATTCGGCTCGAGCAGTGAGTCGCTGGAGGCCCGCTTTAGAATTGCGATTCGGTTGGCCGGCCAAGGCAAATTCGAGAGGACCGAGCAGCTTATTGCAGAGGCGCAGAAAATTTTAGCGGTAAGAAGAAAGCTGGCCAATGAATCGGTGGCCGATACAGATTCACTGTTTACGGCATTTGGCAGGCCGGCCGCCACGGCAATGACCGCGTATAAATTGACCGAGCTGACCAGGAAACTGGAGCATTTGAGGGACCTTATAAGCTCGAAAAACCGGACGGATGAACCGTCGTCCCGCGCACGACTGGCAAAATTCGTAATGCTCAATCCGCACAGCCGGGATTATTCCGAGCAGCTTGAAAGACTGCAGGCCCAGATGAAGCCGGACGAGCCTTTGCAGGACAACATTCTGTTAGCGAAGATAATGCTGATTGAGGACCAGCAGCTACGAGCGAAGAAGCTCAAAGAACTCTGGGAAGAATTCGGAGAAACAGACGGAGGAATCCGAGCGCTGTACGAACTTGGCGTCTTGCAGGTTTGGCTTTCAAAACAGCAACCGCCGGGCCGAAACGAAGAGAAGAGACAGCATTTGACAGAGGCAATAACAACATTAAGAACCTTCGTAAGGTTATATCCGGACAGCATATTTACGGAACAGGTCCAATCCACGCTGAACAATCTGCCTTCTGTAGAATAGCAACGGCAAGGCAGAAGGTCCGAGATTATCCGCCCTAATAGTGCCGCCGGCCGTCGAAGTGTCAAAACGGGGGATTTGGTTTGACTTTTGCTGTAAATCTCGTTATCATTGATTCTTAGAAGCAAAGGAGGAAAGGGCTGCGCCTGTTTAAACAACATACTGTTAAATTTAGGCTGATTTCACGGCTTTATCAGGGGCATAAATAGATGCGAGGTTACGATTTACCAATTGGAATGGAGCACGATGGCCATCGTATTCTCCTGATTGGTGATATCAATAGAGCCTTTTCGAGACCTGGTGATATAAAGCAACTGGGATGGCAGCAGTACAAGAACCTGATTGATGGGATTACGGCGGCGGGCGACGGGAAGTTTGACCTGATTGGGGTGATAGTTTCAAGTCTGGGCACAAAGCTTCGCTCGGCCTTGCGTACACTAAGGCGTGTAGGTGGCGGGGCAAAAATTATTTTGCTGGCGCAGATGTACGAGGAGCCGGTGGCGTTACAGATGGTGCGATGGTCGCCCAACGGCAAAAACGCAGCAGATGATTATGTGATCTGTCCCGTCAGGGCAAGGCAGTTTGCCGAATCAATTCTAAGGTCTGGTCGTGAGAAACCTGAAGCGACGGCAGCCGGCAAGGTGATTTATGATAAGGAGACAGCGATAAAAGAATTGATAAAGATGGCAACCGAAGACGACCTTACGGGTATGAAGAATCGCAGGTATGTAAAGGAGTTTTTACGGCAGATTATGGCCCGAGCCGAAAGGGAGGGCTCCAAGGTAACAGTACTTATATTCGATATTGATAACTTCAAGCATTATAACGATGTTTATGGTCACTCGGCAGGCGATAGTATCCTGAAGCAGGCCAGTATCCTGATGCAGCGGTGCTGTCGCAGCCACGACGTTGTAGGTAGAGTAGGCGGCGACGAATTTGCAGTAGTATTCTGGGACAACCCAAGGGAGGAAGCCTCGGAAGCTGAACGGCGGGCGATGCGGAGTGACCATCCTAAAGAAGTAATTTTCGTAGCAGAGCGGTTTAGAAAGGAACTGAACGCGACGGGGATGCCCCTTCTGGGGCCGGAGGGACAGGGTGTTCTGACCATAAGCGGGGGGCTGGCCAGTTTTCCCGGGGACGGCTCAAGGGCCGATGAATTGTTTGAGCAGGCGGACAAGGCTCTACTCAAGGCCAAGCGAAGCGGGAAAAACAGGATATATTTGGTTGGAAAGCCGCGGGATGAAGCCACAGAGCAGGCAAAGGAATAAACGAAAAACGCTCGTTGGGCTTGCCTCACGGGTGCGCAATTGCTTTTTATGACTGCGTACCTTCTACAATAGTCTCAGTAGGGCCGAGTAATTTATATTTTATACCACGCCAGCTGATAGTCCTTCCGATAGCTGAAGATAGAATAAAGAAAAAAAGCAGGGGGGAGTAGAGCCAACTGCCCAGGATATCAGCGGCCATAGCGAACCTCATTCGGGGCAGGTCATCCTTCAACAATTTGGCAATCATTCTTTGCCTCAGGGTAGAGCGCCACAAATGGCCGGCGAAGAACAGTACCGGAACGGCAATAAATAGCTGCCGGTTTGGATTGCCTATAGCAACGGCATAAACGGCAATTACGGCTCCCGCCCACAGGCCTAATATAGAATATATACTGCTTATTAAACCGAACCACCAGGTTTCTGGCGCGGTTATGCGTGTAATCAGGAACTGCCGTCGGCCGAACTCAAAAAGCTCGCTCCAGGTGGTTTTCACGTACGAACCAACCAGGCAGGCGGGAACAAAAATGATTCTAAGACCCGCTTTTTTCACCGCATAACTGAGTGAAAGGTCGTCACTGACGGCTTTTTGCCACATCTCGTGTAAACCTACCCGTCGGAAAACGTCCACTCGAATGGCCATTGAACCGCCCCATGCCTGTACATAACTATACGAGCCGAGTAACTGGGCAATCTTGGCATTTACGGCTGAGAGAACCAGAGTCGGCAAATTGTTCCGCTGTGGAATAAACCATCGATAGCCGCTGGCGGCACCGTTTGTTTCCTTGCGGAGCGGATAGAGTAGATGACTGAGCCAGTCGCGGCGCACACAAATATCCGAATCGGCAAATGCCATTACCTCCACATCATCGGGAAGCAGTCTATAAGCATAGAGCAGGTTGTGAACCTTCTGACTACAGGATGTGGCCTGGCCTGCGAGTAGCACGCGGATATCACCGGCCTTTGAATGGGCGGAGAGTTTGTTCTTTAATTGACATAGCTTTGCGTAGGCGGGGTCATCCTCATTGTCAACTACAAACCAAAGCAAATAATCCTCGTAGTCCAGATTAAAAAACGAAGTGATATTATTCTCGAATTTCGCATCGAGTCCTTTGCAGGGAATGATTAGGGCGGTCTTTGGCTTGAATTTGGTTCGCTTTTTGTGATACTTCGACAATACATAATGATAGTTGCGGTACATCTGGACGAGGAAGACAAGCTGGGTGAAGATAGCAGCCAGCGCAATATAATAGTATAAGTCCACTTAAGCAGCCTTTCCGGTATTAAGCATTCTCGGCAGCCGGGATGGTTATACTATGGAGGCCAGCGGGACTACCGAGTCGGCAAGCCGATCCAACGAATATGATTCTGTCAGGTCGACGGGTAACAGGACGCCGTGATTATGGTCGGAGGCGATAATCAAGAGATTTTCTCCGGCCTTCAGCCAGCCCTGTTCCTGGGGTTGATGTCCAAGGACAAAGAGGTCGACATCAAGGCGTTTTGCCATTTCCACCAGTGTTTTTTGCGAATGTTTTCTTCCCCAGGTCAGCAGATACGCGGAGCTGGGCTTGACCACGTCATTGATTTTGAGTTCTCTGCGAAAAATGCTGTCGTCAAATTTGCGGACATACCGGTTACTCGGCAGCGAATGTGAGACCCATAGGCGGTTCTCACACCTGACGGCCAAAGGTTGGGAAAACAAGAATCTTCTTATGGCTAAATCGACGGCCTGCGAGTCCGGCCCAAACCGACGGTTTAGAGCAGAGCGCATAGAAACATTCATTTCTTTGCCGTTTTTCATTACTTCGCTCTGGTCGATGAAAGCGGTGTCGTGATTGCCCATAACGATATGGACGCGGTCGGGGAAATCCAGCTTATGGCGGACAAGCTCAAAAAGCAGCTCAAAAGACAGACACCCACCTTGCTCATCTTCAGGACCTCCGTGTATTATCTCCTGGAAGATGACGTGGCGGTCCGGATTATTGTCAAGCTCAGCGAAGGTGAGAATTCTCTCGAAGTTTCGGCGGTGGCCGTGAATGTCACCGGTTATTACCAGATTACCCCTGTCGGGCAGGCAAATCAGATTACCGCGTCTGAATCTGTCGGCATAGTTGGCCTTGATGCCTTTATCTAATAAATCTATTATTGCCTGGGGCGTCAATTTTTTAAACTCCGTTATTGCTTATCGCTGGCATCGGTGTCAGTTTTCATATTGTCTTTTCTTTGTATCTTGTCGCCGAATATGCTGTGAATAAGCAGGTCCATCCTCGAAATGACGTGCGTCATATTGGCCGGCCGTTCTGCAGGTTCATCCTTGACGCAATCGGTTACAAGTTTGGAGACACCCGGTGGTATGCGTTTGTGAAACTCGTGCGGTGCCGGAAAGTTCTTGGCCACCACAACCGCAACCCTGTTGGTTTTTTTGGGTATCAGTGTGGGGACATTCCTGCCGGTAAAGGCCCAGTACATCGTGGCGCCGAGGTTGAATACGTCGGTCCTCTGGTCGAGTCTCCGGCGTCTTACCTGCTCCGGGGCGATGTAGTCAGGCGTGCCCTGGATGCGAGGCTTTACCGTTCCGATTTTGCAGCTTTGGCCGAGGTCAATGATTTTTATCGCGCCGTTTGCCCCAATGAGGATATTATTAGGCTTTATGTCACAGTGGACAAAGCCCTCTTGATGCATAGCGTTAAGGCCGGTTGCTACCATCCTGAAAACAAGCAGAACGTCCACAAGACTCAGCGACGGAGAATCTTCGAGCGGCTGGCCGTCGAATAGTTCCATAGAAAGCAACAACTCGCGTGTACAGAGCATGATGCGTTTTTTTATGAGTTTGTTGCACTTGCGAATATACGGGTGGTCTATATGCCGGGCCACTTTATATTCAGTCTGGATCTGCTCGAAAATCCGTGAATCTTCCGGCCGTTCATAAATGGCCCGTTTGAGCGCAACAGCCTGATTTGTGCGGTGGTCGGTTGCTAGGTAGATTACAGTGCGTGCGCCGGTTCCCAAACGTCTAACTATAGTAAAATCATCCGAATCAAAAACATCTTTTCCCATTTAAACCACACCAAATTACTTTTTTATGATAGTTATAGATAACGATCACAGCTCCATATCGTAGTAGAACTGTGCGGGCTTACCCGCAGAATAGGTTATCGCAATCTTGGATTTTTGTCCAGCTTTATGGCGATTTTTCGAATCATTGGCAGAAAAAAAAGCCTGTCTCTTGACAAATGGCCCTGAATCAGCACAATATTGTGATTTTAGGTTGGCTATAGGGCTTTCGTTTGGCCCGTACATTCCCCGATAGCTCAACTGGTAGAGCGAGTCCCGACGGGTCGGGATTAGCCGCCAGGTTGCAGAGTCGGGATACAGGATTTATATTGTTGTATGAGCTTTATCCCCGATAGCTCAACTGGTAGAGCGAGTCCCGACGGGTCGGGATTAGCCGCCAGGTTGCAG
>Ga0315539_1000527_pt1 | contig 28694 bp, 14 predicted proteins | sample SalMarSW160150MG_FD_203097 | JGI IMG/M metagenome (GOLD analysis project Ga0315539, IMG submission 203097) | Salt marsh sediment microbial communities from the Plum Island Ecosystem LTER, Massachusetts, United States - Salt Marsh Sediment SW1601-150 ...
GCAGTGTGATATTCTCCTCAAGCAGATTGTGATGTTCGACCAAATTTCTTATGAGAAGCTCAACCTTTTCCGGGCAAAACGGTTTTTCGATATAGTCGTAAGCGCCTTCTCTTATGGCGGCAATTGCTGTTTGTATTGTGCCGTGAGCTGTAATAATGACCGTTGACATCGTAGGGATTATGGTTCTTGCCTTCTTCATCAGCTCAATACCGTTCATGCCCGGCATTATCAGGTCGGCAACCATAATCTTGACCTTCTTCTGCTTGATTATCCGGAGTGCTTCCTCTCCACATTTGGCAGTCAGCACTTTGTAACCGATGCTGCTCAACCAATCGGAAAGGGATTCCCTCACTATGTCCTCATCGTCCACAATGAGCAATTTAGTCTTTTTCATTATCAATCCCCAGATATATCGAAAATGTTGTACCGGCGCCTGGGTTACTCTCTATTTCTATTTTGCCGTGGTGTCGTTCGATGATCCCGTGAACAACGGACAGTCCAAGACCTACGCCTTTGCCTGTTTCCTTGGTAGTGAAAAATGGAGTGAAAAGCTTCTTCAAATTCTCTTTCGGAATGCCAACCCCGGTATCACTGATGTCAATTCTAATAGCATCTTTGATTGAGTCACAGATTTTGACCCTGTTGGCAACTGACGTCGTTACTGCCAAGTCACCGCCATTGAGCATTGCCTGAGCAGCGTTGAGCACGATATTCATCAGTGCCTGCTGGATTTGGTCAAAGTCCCCCTGAATAAGGGGCAGACACTTCATTAAATTTTTTTTAAGCCTTATGTTCTCAAGGCTGATTTGATGGCCGACTATAGAGAACGTTGCTTCTATTACTTTGTTTATGTCGACTGGTCTAAGGGTCACCTCTGTTTGACGCGAGAAGTCAAGAAGGTTCTTGATTATGATGGAACACCTTTCCGTTTCTCGTGCAATCTTCTTGAGTTGTTCTTCGGTCTGCTCGGTCTGGAGTTTTTTTTGTTTGTACTTCTTAAGAAGAAGTTTGATATAGACCAGAATACCGGCCAATGGATTGTTGACTTCGTGAGCAACTCCGGCGGCTAATTGGCCTATAGAAGCTAACTTCTCCGACCTGAGCAATTCTGCCTCTGTTCGTTTACGCTCGGTGATGTCTTCTCCAGAGCTAAGAGTGCCAACGATACGGCCCGATTCGTCTCTGACTGTAGTGTTGTGCCATGCGATAATCCTTTCCTCCCCACCTCTGATAGAGATAGGATTTTCATAATATTCAACAGCCTTGACTTCTCCAGCCATCAATTTCAGGAAGACTTCTCTCACTTTATGCCTGGTCTTGGCCGGAATGCAGAAATCGAACCAGTTTTTCCCGATAATTTCTTCTTCTTTGTAGCCCAGGACTTCACAGCCCATTTTGTTGATGAGGGTCACTTTTCCCTCGAGATCGAGAGCCACGATTATAACTCGTGCTACACTGAGGTACTGTTGGGCCTTGTCTCTTTCCTCTCGAAGCTTTTTCCATAACCGCTTGCGTTCGGTTAAATCTCTGAAGATTTCTAAAGCGCCGATTATCTTATTATTGCTCGTCCGCAATGCTGAAGTTGTCACGTTTACAGGAATTTCCGTTCCTGCTTTGTTCCTAATAGTCGCATCATAGTTGAACATTGACTCTCCGGTTTCTAACGTCCTTTTTAGACGACATTTACCCTTGCAGAGATTACTCCTGAGGACTCTGTAACACTTTTTATTCAATACCTCCTCTCTTTTGTAACCGGTTATTTTTTCGGCAGCACGATTGAAAGAGGTGATTCTGGCGTCTTTGTCTATAGTAAAGAGTCCTCCATGCATACTTGCCAGGATATTATTCAAAAATTCCTTGGTAATCTCTTCTTCGATTTTCACGCTAACCTCTCCTTTGCAGTAAAAATGTTCCTTCACTGAAAACTCTCAGTTCCGATAGACCACCTTTCTCTTACAAGTTTAATCATTGCGAAATGTTTTTATCACCATAAGTTAGCAAATTACTCTCAAAATCGCAAGTATTCTCTATTGTTTCGTGCAGTTCCTGTAAACTTTAATGACCTTTGAAAGACGTATTTGCAGACCAATGAAATACACAGTGAGATTCACAAGCTCATTTCCTGGTCGAGTCCTCGGGAAATCGCTTCCCTCTTTCAAAAAAACTTATCATATAATTGTATCGCTCCTGTCGGTGAGGGAAGTTTTACAATAGACTTCTACAGAAAGGATTACATATGCGCGATACAAAACTTAAACCTTGTGGCCTTCTGCGTGTAAAGAAAAATAGAGCTGTATGTAAGTCTTTTTGGAATAAGAACTAACAAAGATAAGTTTTTTTCACTTGGCAATCTGGCAATTGTGTACTAAGCTTTGTGCTATGTATCCGGCACTAATTAGTATCTGTTGAGGAAAACAAAAACTGACGATGTTACCCCTGCACCTGCTTGGGCAGGGGTAAACTTGTCCCCGCGAAAGCGGGGAGCAGGGGTCCAGAGCGAAAAAGCTGGATTCCCACTGGAGTTTATCCCGCACACGATGCGGGGTGGGAATGACAAATATGGATACATAGTGGTGACAGTGTTAAGCATAATGAGCAAGGAGGTTTGAAAATGACTGAAAATACGAACGGGTCCCAAGATGAGAAATTCGTACCAACATGTCCTATATGTGGAGAAAAACATTGGCCTCACCACATGTTAATTCCTTGTTTTAATAAGCATAAGGCCAAGGCAAAAGCCAAGGCTGAAAAAAAAGCAAAAGCGGAATCGAAAAAAAAGGCCAAGGCCGAAGCCAAAGCAAGAATGCGGGCCGAAGCCAGAGAGAAAGCTGAAACCGAGGCCAAGGTAAAAGCTGAAAGAAAAGCCTATGTCGACACATTGGCCGAAGTAGAACAAAGCTTGAGGGCCGAAACCAAAGCCAGGGCCAAAGCGGAGGAAACAGTTAGGGCTGAAAGAGAAGCAAAACTTAAGGCTGAAGAAAAAACCAAGGCCTACATGGAAGCTGCGGCAAGAGCCGAGGAAAAAGCAGAAATCGAAGCCAGATCCAGAAATGAAGCAGAGCTCAAAGGCAAGTCATACAGTGAAGCACTAACCGAAGCAGAGCAGAAGCTAAAGACGCAAGCCGAAGAAACGACGAAAGCCCAGGCCATAGCCCGGGGCCAGGAAAAAGCCATAGCCCAGGCCCAGGAGAAAGTGAAGTCATATGTTCAGGAAATAGCTGAAATAGAAAGGCACCTGCAAACCCAGACGCAGGCCCGAGCCGAGGCGGAAGAAAAGCTAAAGGCCGAAATTGATGCAAGACAAAGGGCAGAGGAGAAGACAGCAGCCGAAGCACAAGAAAGGGCAAAAGCCCAGGCCGTAGTAAAGGCCCAGACGCAGGCAAGGGCCGAGGCAGAGGAAAAGTTAAAAGCTGAAACGCAAGCAAGACTCAGGGCCGAAGAGCGGGCCGAACTCGAAGCTAAACAAAAAGCAGAAATAAAAGACCAGTTGAAAGAAGTAACAAATGCCAGAGCCGGGAGAATAGCCAAGGCTGAAGAAAAGGCTGCAATCAAAGCGAGGGAAAAAGCTGAAAGCCAGGGCCATCTCAAGGCCAAAGCCAAAGCCGAAGAGCAGTTGAAGGCAGAAGCCCAGGCAAGGGCCGAGGCAGAGCAAAAGTTAAAAGCCGAAACGCAAGCAAGACACATAGCTGAGGAGAAGTTAGCAGCCGAAACACAAGAAAGGGCAAAAGCCCAGGCCATAGCGGAAGCCCAAGCAAAGGCTAAAGCGGAAGCCGAAGATAGAGCAAGGATAGAAGCCCAGGCCAGAGCCAGAGTCGAGCAAGAAGCGAAAACCGAACTTGAAGAAAAGGCAAGGGCCTGTGGAGAGTTAATGGCCAGGGCGCAAGCAGAATCCAAGGCCAGCGCCGAAGCCGAGGCCAGAGCCGAAGCTGAAAGGCAAGACAGAGCTGAAGCCCAGGACAAAGCGAACTCCTATGCCCAAGCAAAGGTCGAGACCGAAAGGAAGCTGGAAGCCCAGACTCAGGCAACGGCCGAGACAGAAAGAAAACTTCAAGCCCAGATTCAGGCAAGGGCCGAGGCGGAGGAAAAGTTAGAAGCCGAAATAGAAGCAAGACAAAGGGCGGAGGAAAAAGCTGCAGCCGAAGCACAAGAAAGGGCGAAAGCCCAGGCCAGAGCCGAAGCTCAGGCTACAGCCAAAGCTGAAGCGGAAAGTAGAGCCGAATCAGAAGCCCAGGCCAGAGTTAGAGTTGAGCAAGAAGCGAAAACCGAATTTGAAGACAAGGCAAGGGCCTATGGAGAGTTACTTGCCAGGACTGAAGCAGAAGCCAAAGCCAGGGCTGAAGCCGAGGCCAGAGCCGAAGCTGAAAGACAAGCCAGAACTGAGTCCGAGGAGGAAGCGAGGTCCTATGCCCAAGCAAGAGACGAAACAGAAAGGAAACTTCAAGCCCAGACTCAGGCAAGGGCCGAGGCAGAGGAAAAATTAAAAGCCGAAATTGAAGCAAGAAGCAGGGCTGAGGACAGGGCAGCAGCGGAAGCACAGGAAAGGGCAAAAACCCAAGCCAGAGCGGAAGCTATGGAAAAGGCCAAAATTGAAGCCCAGGAGCGAGCCGAATCAGAAGCCCAGGCCAGAACCAGGGCTGAGCAAGAAGCGAGAACCGAACTTGAAGCCAAGGCAAGGGCCTACGGAGAGTTACTTGTCAGGACTGAAACAGAAGCCAAGGCCAGGGCTGAATCCGAGGAGAGAACCAGAGTTGAAAGCCAAGCCAGATCTGAGGCGGAGGATAGAGCGAGGTCCTATGCTGAGGCAATAGCCGAGATAGAAAGCAAACTGAAAGACCAAACTCAGGCGAGAGCCGAGGCAGAGGAAAAGTTAAAAGCTGAAACTGAGACAAGACGCAGGGCCGAAGATGAGAACAAAGCCGAGTCTGAAAAAAGGGCCGGCTTTGAGGCCGAGCTGAAAGCAATAACTGACGCAAGGGCCGGGAAAATAAACAAGGCTGAAGCGAGGGCGGCAGCCAAAGCGAAGGCAAAAGCTGAAAGGAAGGGCTATCTCAAGACTATAGACAGAGCCGAAGAGCAGAGAAAGGCCGAAGCCAAGGCAAGGGCCGAGGCAGAGGAAAAGTTAAAAGCCGAAATTGAAGCAAGAAGTAGGGCTGAGGCCAGGGCGGCAGCAGAAGCACAAGAAAGGGCAAAAGCTGAAGTGAGAGCGGAAGCCCAGGAAAAGGCCAAAGCTGAAGCCCAGGAGCGGGCCGAATCAGAAGCCCGGGCCAGAGCCAAAGCTGAGCAAGAAGTGAGGACCGAACTGGAAGCCAAGGCAAGGGCCTATGGAGAGTTACTGGCCAGGATTGAGGCTCAAGCCAAGGCCAGGGCTGACGCCGAGGCCAGAGCCGAAGCTGAAAGACAAGCCAGATCTGAGGCCGAGGAGAGAGCGAGGTTCTATGCTGAGGCGATTGCCGAGACAGAAAGGAAGCTGAAGGCCCAGACTCAGGCAAGGGCCGAGGCAGAAGAAAAGTTAAAAGCTGAAATTGAGGCAAGAAATGGGGCCCAGACCAGGGCGGCAGCCGAAGCCGAACAAAGAGACGGCTTTGAAACCGAGCCCAGTGCAGACGCTGATTTCAAAACTCGAGCAGCTCCGATCGAAATTCATGCTGTTGCAGGAAACAATGGAAACTGTGACGGTTGCGGCAAGAATGATTCTCCGTAAGAGAAGTTAGTTAGAATTGAATCGGGCGAGCTGTTTTGTCCGGATTGCCTTAGTGCATTAAAAAAGTAATGCTCGTTGTAAAACCGGTGACACTCCTGCTTCATGGCCTCGGCCTGGGTGTGGTTATTGCCCGGCAGCTCGGTCTGTTTTCTTGTGGCAACGAGAAAGCCGGGAGAAGCTGCACAGCCTGCCAATCAGCGGGAGCCCGCTGCCTGTAGTCCCGAAGTCCTTTTACCGGCCCTTTGGCTTCCAAGAATCTTGAGCGCGTTGTCACGATATACTTTCCTAAGAACACTGTCACTCAGTCCCAGGCCATACAAGGGCCAATGGTAGCTGTAACGCTCCCAGGCATAGAAGTGCTCATCTGAAGATTCAAGAATCCGAAACGTAAGCCGGTACGTCCCTGTGCCGAATCTCATATCGGTTGCATATTGTCTGCGTCCCGGCACAGAAGAGCCCGTGACAAAAAAGTATTATAGCATTCTTTTCACAGAAAATCCCCAACTAATTGAGGAGATATCTTCGCCTATACTGTTATTGAAAGTTTTTCCTGATTGATTTACGGCAATTTAGAGTCGCTATAGACAGCATAGAGTACGAATAAGGTGAGAAGTTCCAGCCAAGGCGAGTCGAGAAATCAGTTTTTTAATAGATTTAGCTACCGCCACTTCGTGTCTCCACTTCGCCCCCCACCAATTGAGTTAAGGCACAGTTTGAATATTGATGTCCAGTGGCTTATAGCTGGTGAGAGACAATTGGTGCGGGGCTTCGGTCGAAATGACATATGGTCTTTTCTACAGAGCAATTTCAACGGGGATTGTTGTCTTAGTCAAAGATATTTGGTAAAAAGACTGAAAGCTGGAAACGAACAGCGCCCCCGGGCGCTGAGAAAGCAAGATTCAGAGATTATTCTCTGAGCAAAAGAATGAGAGGAGCAAGAATGAGCAGAATCAAAGATATTATGCGGATAGTTATTTGTTTCCTATTTGGTACGTGCTTGTCCTTTGGCGCCGAAGGTGCTAAGAAGACACGAGGTTACTCAATACCGCTAATCGACCTTGCCACCGAGAGGCACCGCCAAATCGTGGTGGATAAGGAGCCCGGCCAGTATCTTGGCCATCCGACAACGGTACTGCTGGAGGACAATAAGACGATGATAGCCGTTTATCCGAAAGGTCACGGTCGTGGCGCTATTGTGATGAAAAGGAGCACGGACGGCGGCTTGACCTGGTCAGGAAGACTGCCTGTTCCGGAGAACTGGGCCAGCTCAAAAGAAGTCCCTACGCTCTATAGAGTTATCGATAAGCAGGGTAAGAAACGGCTTATCATATTCTCGGGGTTGTACCCTATCCGAATGGCGGTTTCAGAAGATGACGGACTGACCTGGACGGCCCTTAAACCTATCGGCGACTTCGGCGGAATAGTAGCAATGAGTTCTTTAGTCCGGTTGAAAAATGGGAATTATATGGCTCTGTTTCATGATGATGGCCGATTTCTTCATGGTTCCGGCAAGAGGGTGAAATTTCAAATATTCAAGACTATTTCTAAAGACGGCGGCTTGACCTGGAGCCGGCCCGAAGTTATCGCAGAACACCCCACGGCACATATTTGTGAGCCGGGTGCGATAAGGTCACCGGATGGAAAGCAGATTGCTTTGCTACTGCGCGAGAACAGCCGTAAATACAACTCGTTTGTCGTCTTCAGCAATGATGAGGGACAAACCTGGACCAAACCTATAGAGCTGCCCGGGTCGCTGACCGGTGACAGGCACACCGGCCGTTACGCACCGGACGGCAGACTGTTCATTAGCTTCCGCGATACCACACATGAAAGCCCAACAAAAGGTGACTGGGTCGGATGGGTAGGAACTTACGAGGACATCGTCAACGGTCGTGAAGGTCAATATCGTGTACGCCTGATGGATAATCACAAACAAGCCGACTGTGCCTATCCCGGTCTGGAGGTCCTGTCTGATGGCACGTTTATTGCTACAACTTACGGCCACTGGATAAAAGATGAGGCACCTTTCATTGTGAGCGTCCGTTTTAAGCTGAAAGAAATTGACGCCAAAGTTAGTGGTCTGTAACACGATAAATGTGTAGTGGTTATCAAGGGCGGTTACTACTCTGCGAAGTAGTTCGCTACATAGCACGAGTCGCGAACCGCCCTTACTTCATTTTTCTGAAGAACGTTAACGTGCTAAGGCCTCGATTTCCTCTGCGCTCAGGGCCACATCGTAGATGCGGACATCATCAATCAAACCGGACCAGAAACTGCCTGCATAGAGGTTTTTTGCCGCGCCAATGTACATACCCGCCATCCGAAGGCATTCCAGCCACGTAACCAGAATCCACATTGACCTCTACGCCATCTACATATAAGTGCCTATGCGACGCCGAGTCATACACAAGACCGACATGATGCCATTGACCATCTGTGATGACTGACTCTGACTCTAATGCGCCAAAGAAGACATCACTTAATCCGGTCATGAGCTTTCCTTCTGAGGAGTTTGTACCGAGCCACGTTCCGCCTAAACCTTCTGTCTGAGAGATAATCACTTGTCCCGGCGCACCGCCTTTAATCCAGGCAAACGCGCTGAACGCCCCCTTCGCCGGGTCCAGGATAAAGGGTGTACTAACATAATCATCAATCCCATCGAACTGTAATGCTCCATCTACCTTACCACCAGCAGGCTGCCAGACTGGTTCACCATGGCAGATGCCGTCATTGACATTGACACTTTCGTACGCGGTACTGCCCTCTGTCTGGTCAAGTGACCAGTGCGCGACGAGCGTAGAGTCATACACTTCCACTTCCGCTACTCTTCCTCTGATAGTACAATCAATGATTGTTGGTGGCTCATAGCCTTCCCAAAACTCAATCGCGGCGTTAGGTCTGTTGCTTCCAATCGTACAGTTTCTGATTGTCGAGGATAGATCTTTGCAAGAGATACATACATCCCCACCGGTTATAGTAAGCCCGGCAAGTATCCAGACTCCATCTCTACTGCCGGACAGAGTTATCACTGAGCCTTGTTGAGAGCCTTCAATAACAGTAGCTTCGACAACATTTGGATCATCGGGGTCCTGTGATCTAAGAGTCAGGTTCTTACCTTTGAACAAGATATTTTCCTGATAGAGACCTTGGTCGATCACTATCTCATCACCTTCGGAGGCCTCATTGATAGCAAATTGGATACTACTGTATGTCTTGCCGGTATTCAGATTCTCAATTCCACCATTATCAGCGGAAAGAGATATAAGGTATAAAGCTACTTGTAAATTTTCAACACACGTAGGGATTATTCTGCTCTCTGCAAGCACGAATCCTCCAGATGCAGGCGGAAGTTCGATGCAGAATGAATAAATGCCAAGCTCTCCATAGCCCCAGTCCCTCGTGTTACCACCGACCAAATACCCATTCTGCTCTGTCCAGGGAGTATATATTGCACCACTCGTTTCCTTAATTAAATTTCTCATTTTGAGGGTCATAGAATCCATAGGAAGAGCATCCGGGCACGGTTCCCAGGTATACCCCCACGGCATGAGTGTCTGTTGTCCATAATTGTGGTAGCTCATAAGAACTCGAAAATCATAGGCCGAAGCCAGGGCTCTTACAGCTTGCGTCTCTGGTTCCGAAAAAGCATAGGGACCTCGGTATGTTATACTGGAGGTACTTGGACTTGCGTCCGGGCCGCCCCACATGTAGCTATAATTTCTGTTTAAATCAACCCCAAACGTACCGTCGCCGTTATCTCTTCTGTTTTTTCGCCACTGCCGGTCCCTTGTCCGGCTGTACTCATAACCATCAGGATTGACTACCGGCACTATCCATATTTCGCAGTTATCAACCAGATGTTTGATTTCTGCATCGATGTCATAGTTATCAGCCAGGTACTGTGCGATGTAGAGCGGGACTTCTACAGATATCCATTCTCTTGCATGATGACAGCCCAAAAACAGCGCTCCAGGTTCTTTCTCATCTTCAGAAGGATTATCGCTGATTCTCACTGCCCAGATGTCTCGGCCTTCGTGTGTGTTACCTATGATATAAGTCTGAGCAACTCCTGAACCTTCGAGTGCTATAAGTTAGGTAATAACTTCATCATGGGAATGGTATTTTGCCGATGTAGGCTCAGCAAACAGAGAAATCTGTTCTTGTCTGATTTTCTCAGTATATTCATAAACATCTTCGGTAATTGTCTCAATAGTGAAGCCGCTTTCTTCAACCTGTTTTCGTTCATAGTCCGTTACTCTGATAATCAAACCGCCATCACGATATTCCCATATATCGAGGAACATATTTGCGAGCTTATTGATATCATCCTTGTCTGCGACCTGAGCCTTTATCAATATGCATCTATCGCTCGGAGGCTTGGCATACGATACCGGCGATAAGACCCCAACAATTAAACATACAAAAACAAAGCTAACATATGTTCTCTTAAACCATTCCATTTTGCACCTGCCTTTCTGCCCTTTTGGGCTCTAATGCCTTTGTTTTATCAAGCTTCGATAGAATCTATTCGACTGGTTCAGCTAAGGGAATTTCCTCAAACAAATGCTCAGCAAGGACGATGAGGTCATGGACATCGACGATGCCGTCGCCCCACGGCATCGGGCCAATATCACATAATGGATCATCTGTACCCCAGTTATCAACTATAATGCACATATCGGCAGAGTCGACAATTCCATCGCGATTCAAATCAACGATGGGAATGATTGGTGCCTGCCATATGTCCGAGGCACCATACTCTCCTGGACGATCGGACATGAAGTAGAGAGTTTTTCCATCCCCAGAGAGAGCTGGCCCACCATCGTAATACGACGAGTTGACCGGGGGGCCGAGATTAAACGGTTCTTCCCAAGAGTCATCTGGTGTTTTGCGCCTCGCGACCCATATGTCATGGGTACCGTATCCGCCAGTCCGATCGGAGTGAAAAAAGAGCAGCAAACCGTTGGCCGAGATATCGGGATCCCATTCCTGATATAAACTATTGACTGTCGGCCCAAGATTCGTGGGTTCACCGAAGGTGAAATCCGCCCTCGCACTCCCGTCGCCAAGCATAATAGCGGCATTAAATCCAACCAATACCAACCTCATTCTGTAACTACTTAACCATTTCATTTTACGCCTTCCTTTCTTCCCTTTTGTTAAAGGAATTCACAATAATTGTTAATAATCGCCAATGGAGAACCTTTCAGGCTCTGCCGAAAACTTGTTCACCAAACGCCTCTATAGTACAATCCGTAAAAAAATCCAAATCGTGCGCAAAATCTTTTAATTTATTAATTTATTTTCGGGAATATGAGCAGAGTTGCATCATTTGGATTATCTCCTCCAAAACGCTTTTAACACCAATATCGGTAATCAATGAATATAATTGGTATTAGACTTGAATTTAGTAATCTACCATCTGAACTGTATTTTTCAAGAGAAAAAAAAGATTTTCTGCATACGTGCCCACGACAGACGTTCATGCCTGAAATCATACCCGTACTCAGTTTGCTTATAGTTGTGATGATAAGAAAAGGCTATTTGAAAAAATCTCACAGAACGCCAGGCAAGTTATGAACGTTGTCCTAAAAAATATTATGGATTCCCGGCTGTAAAATCTTACAATTTTACACAATGGCAAATTATAGTTCTGTAATTTGAGGTATTTAAATGGATAGACGAAAGTTTTTGAAAGAGTTCGGTGCGGCAATAACACTCGCCTGGGCAGGTGACTTGTCGGCTGCTGGCCTTGGCTTTGCCGCGTTATCGCTGTCGGGTGTCTCTTCCTTTGCAAAGGAACGAAAAAAACCCAACATTCTGTTTATCTTTGCCGATGACCAGTGTTTTGAAACGCTGCGCTCAATGGGTTGTTACGAAATACAAACGCCAAACCTTGACAGGCTGGTTCGAAACGGCGTTACTTTTACGCACGCATATAATCAGGGTTCCTGGGTTGGCGCGGTGTGTGTGGCCAGCCGAACGATGCTCAATACGGGTCGATTCCTGTGGATAGCAAGAGAGCTTGAGCCGAAGCTGAAGGAAGAAACCAAAGCTGGCAGGTTCTGGTCGCAGTATATGAAGCAGGCGGGTTATGAAACTTATATGAGCGGCAAATGGCACGTTAAAGGTATTAAGCCGGAAGACATATTCGATTACGTCAAAGACGTTCGGCCGGGGATGCCCAATCAAACCCCGCTGGGGTACAACCGACCTATAGAGGGAATACCGGACCTATGGAAACCGTGGGATACGAGAAATGCTGGTTACTGGAAGGGCGGCAAACACTGGAGCGAAGTCCTTGCAGACAACGCAATTGAATTTCTCGAAAATGCCTCAAAGAGCAAAAAACCATTCTTTATGTATCTGGCTTTCAATGCCCCGCATGACCCCAGACAATCTCCGAAGGAATACGTGGAAAAGTACCCGCTGGACAAAGTGAAAGTTCCCGCCAATTTCCTGCCGGAGTATCCGTACAAAGACTCAATCGGCTGCAGCGCCAAGCTCAGAGATGAAAGGCTCGCTCCCTTCCCTCGAAGTAAATACGCTGTTAAAGTGAACCGTCAGGAATACTACGCGATAATCACCCACATGGACACTCAGGTCGGGCTTATTCTGGATGCCCTGGAAAAAACCGGCAAGGCCGACAACACTTATATCTTTTTTACTGCCGACCATGGACTGGCGGTCGGCCATCACGGTCTGATGGGAAAACAAAACATGTACGACCATAGCATCAGGGTTCCGCTAATGGTCAACGGGCCCAGTATTCCAAAGAACAAAAAGATAACCGCACCGGTCTATCTTCAGGACATCATGCCGTCAGCGCTGGAACTTGCCGGCGTTAAGAAACCGGGACACGTTCAGTTCAAGAGCTTAATGCCGCTAATCGACGGTAGAGCCGACAGCAGTTACGATGCCATCTACGGCGGTTATATAGACCTGCAAAGAATGGTCAGCACAGACGGTCCCGGAAGGGATGGCCAAGTCCATTACAAAATGATTTACTATCCGAAAATCGGTAAAACCCTTCTTTACAATCTCAAGGCCGACCCTCTGGAAATGAACAACCTTGCGGACGACCCAGCCTATACCGGCTTGATAAGGAAACTAAGGAGAAAGCTGAAAGAGTTGCAACAAGAAGTGGGCGACACGCTCAATATCGACAATCTCCCCTATCTCAGTTCTTCAGCAGGGCGTTAAGGTTTGTCCTTTGACTAATGGTCAATATCCACACTGGATTAGTGATTAGTGAGTGGTGAGTGGTGAGCATTCAATCCCCAATTGACCACTCAGTTTGAGAAAGGCAATAAGATGAAAAAACTATTGTTAAGTTTTTTTCTGGCGGTGTTTAGTTATCTAAGTACTGTTACTGCCCAGGAGGGTGTCCTGATAAAAGATAAGAGCCGGGAATTTTTGCTGCAGAAAAGATATTTAAACTTTCCAGTCAAGAACGGAGCCGATAAACGCCTGATAAGTCTTGTTATCAATGTCAAGGTGGTCCGGGAATTTGATATCGAGCTGGCTCCTGATGAGGCTGATTTCTGGGTGTTTCTGGATGTCCGCGAGTTTAGAGGGGAAAAAGCTATTCTGCACGTAGATAATTACGAGCCGACTAAAAGCAAAGGATTCGACTCTATCTACCAAGCGGATAGTTTTATCGGTGAGGAGAACCTGTATCGTGAAAAGCTGCGTCCGCAGTTTCATTTCACCTCCCGTCGCGGCTGGAACAACGACACCAACGGGATGGTCTATTATGATGGGGAGTACCACCTGTTTTATCAGCACAATCCCTTCGGCTGGAAGTGGGGCAATATGACCTGGGGACATGCGGTCAGTAAAGATATGGTCCACTGGGACGAATTAGGTGACGCTATTCATCCCGACCGTCTGGGGACCATCTTTTCCGGTTCGGCGGTGGTCGATGTAAATAATACGGCAGGATTCCAAACAGGCGATGAGAAGGTAATCGTATGTATTTACACTTCTGCAGGTGGAACGAATCCTATGTCAAAGGGCCAACCTTTCACTCAATCAATCGCCTACAGCAATGACCGTGGCAGAACATGGCAAGTTTATGAGAACAATCCCATTCTTGGTCACATCAATGGGAGCAATCGGGACCCAAAAGTCATCTGGCATATCCCAACCGGCCAATGGGTGATGGCACTGTATCTGGATAAACGCACGATGGGATTTTTTACATCCAAAGATTTGAAATCTTGGGAATTACAGAGCAAGCTGGAGTGCTTTCATGAGTGTCCTGAACTTTTTGAGCTGCCGGTCGATAGTGACGAAAATAACAAGAGGGACCCCGCTTCGCGGGAATCCAAATGGATATTGTACGGCGGCAGCGGGGAATACTTGATTGGCAGCTTCGACGGCAGGCAATTCAAGAGCCAGGCAGGTCCGGTCCCTTTCCATTACGGCAATTGCTTCTATGCTTCTCAGACATTCAATAACATTCCCAAAAAAGATGGCCGGCGTATCCAGATAGCCTGGGGCCGGGTGGCGATGCCTGAGATGCCGTTCAACCAGATGATGCTGTTCCCCGTGACACTGTCTCTGCGGACAACCGAAGAAGGACCTCGAATGTTTGCCAGACCAATACGCGAGATTGAAAGACTTTATAAGCGTAAATGGCAATGGGAGAACAAAATCATTAAGCCGGGAGACAATCTGCTTTCGGAACTTTCTGGTGAATTGTTTCATATTCTCGTTGAGCTTCAAGTTAATGATGATGTACAGGAAACTGGATTTGTCATTCGTGATATTCCGGTCGTTTATAATGTTCAACAGCAGGAGTTGTCCTGTCAGAAAAAAACATCTCCTTTAATACGGGTGTATGATAAGATTCGCCTGGAACTTCTGGTAGATAGAACTTCAATTGAAATCTACGGTAACGATGGCAGAATCTATATGCCGATGGGAGTGATTCTTGCTGACAATTCAAAGTCACTGGAAATCTTCTCAAAAGGCGGAAATGCCGAGGTAAAATCTCTGGAGGTTTACGAGCTTCGTTCCGTTTGGCCGTAAGAACAAGTTTTTTCATTAGCAATAATCTCCTAAAAATGCGGGTTTTCAAGCCGGTTCTTTACATAACGGTTATTTTCTCATGCCTTGAAGCGGGTAGAGTGTCCCGATAAAAGACATCGGGACAGATTGGCCCATTCGACTGCGCTCAGGACAGGCTTTGATTGGGTTTGTTTTGGCTTTGTTTTTTTGGGCCTGAAAGCAGTTTCATTTTCATAATCCTCTATAACATATAAGTTTACGTTCATTTTGGGTTTTTCGGGAATTGGGTTTGTTTATTCGGACTGAAAAATCATCTTTTTTTCTTTAATCCTCTATAAAATATAAGTTTACGTCCATTTGGGCTTTTTGGAAATTGGGTTTGATTGGCTTTGTTTGGGTTTGTTTTTCTGATTTCACCAATTGTCCACTTTCACATATTTACTTGTTATAAAAGAGCTTACGTTGATTTTGGCGTTCTTGACATTGGGTTTGTTTTGCATAAAAAGGCTGATTTGTAGAGGATTCTCGACAGATATAGAGGGTAGATGCTCGTATTGCGTATTGCGTATCTCATATCTGGTGGTACATTGTTCATAATTCATGTTTCATTAGTTAATATAGTTAATATGGATAAATTGGTTAAATTAGACTATAAGGTTGAGTGTTTCGTTGGACGGATGCGCAGCTCGTTTCGGTTGCGCTAAGCGTGTTTCGTACCGGTTATCGGGGTAACGGGTTATCAGGCAGTGATTATCAGGGTATCCGGTTATCAGGGCGATCCCTTCTTTCTTTTTGAATATTGACTATTTACTATTGACCCCCTTAGAGTATAAAGCACTCTAAACAAGGGGGCAGCCAAGCTTGACTGGGCTTTTTGGCGTGTATCTGCTGATACGAGATCCCCGACTAAGACATTCGAGGACAAGCTGTGCGGTTCTCCGCAAAACTGCCGCCTGCTGGCTAAGAACCTATCCAAATAACCCAATCTATTGCGGTCTGCTGCAAATCCCGATGCCTGTGTTGTCGGTGCAAAAATGTTCTCAACGTGGCGAAAACCACGCCTCCGAGCCTTTTTGACCTGCCGCCTTGGCCTCGGACTTTTCGCTCGACCTCATAACGATCCGGTTATCCGGAGAGGTCCTGTTTGTTAGCCTTTTGGCTAACATGTGGGTATTTTAACAAATATACAAACATAGTCAATAAAAAAATGTCAAAAAAAGCACTTTTTTGACCGTCCGTGGTTGAAATCCGGGCCTTTGGGCTCGGACCTATCTACTCCGGGAAGTTCATGCGACTCAGCAGGTCGCCGAAGCGCGGGTCGTTACGCAGTGGATCCAGCAAGGGCTCGACTTTTAGTCTATATAACCGCCCGTCGTGCTTATCGTAGGCATTTTCCAGCCAGGCGAATGCCTGTTCCTTATCGCCAAGCTGCGCATAGAATTGGGCAGTTAGATAGGGTTCGTGCTCATACTGGCCTTTAAGCTTCTCCAGGCGCCACATCCAGTAACCCTTAGGTCCCGATTCGCTGTAGGCGCGACCCAACGCCTCTACTTCCTCGTGCTGGGCTCCCGATAGTGTTAGCGCCTTCTGACGGGCTTTAACCGCGTCCTCATACCTCCTCATTTGTTCATATATGCTCGCGAGACCCGAGTATGCCCCGGATTTTTTCGGCTCAAGCTCAGCCATACCCTGGTATTTTGCTATTGCCTGGTCGTACTGGCGTGCTTGGTAGTACATATAAGCCAATGTAGCCTCATACGGATACGAAAGTGGAGCGAGCTGCAGGGCGCGCTTGGCCTCGGCGATGGATTCCTCAAAGCGGCCCATCGCCATTAAATAATAAGCATACTCATAATGAGCTTCGGCAAGATTCGGGTTGAGCGCAATGGCTATCTTGATTTCCTCCTCCCCTTCCACCCAGTCCCAATCTAGATAAAATCGAACTCCTGAAAGTGCAAGGTGGGCTTCTGCGAGCGTGTCATCAATCTCGAGAGCTTTGCTCAAGAGTGCGCTGGTTTCGGATTTAGCCTCATCCAGCGGCAGATGACCGGCCCACGAAAGATACTCGTAGGAGGCGGCCAGCCCAGCATAAGCCTGAGCATAATTGGGATCGACCTCGATCGCCTGCTGGAAGTACTCGTTAGCTTTTTCGAGCTCTTTCTTCGTCAACTTGAAATAGTGGTACTTGCCCTTCAGGTAAAGATCGTGGGCTTCGGGGTTCACGGGGCGGGTAGATGTCAGGCGTGTCTCTTCCTCAGGCGTTAGTATTACCTGGATCTCATGAGCGATCGCCTGCGCCACTTCACTCGACAAAATCAGGATGTCACCAAAGTCACGATCATAGTTGTCGGCCCAAAGGTGGCGTTCCGGTACCGCACCGATTAACTGCGCTGTGATCCTCACTCGCTCGGCGACACGAAGCACCGAACCCTCCATGACCGCATCTACATTCAATTCTCGCGCAATCTCCGACAAGGGCTTATCCGATCCCTTGTATCGCATCACTGATTGGCGCGAAATCACCCGCAGCGCCCCGATCTTTCCCAGGTTGGCGATAAGGGCCTCGGTCATGCCGTCGGCGAAGTACTCCTGATTCGGGTCGCCGGACAGGTTCTCCAACGGCAGTACTGCCAGCGACTTTATCCGGCCGGGGCCGGTCCCACCCAGCAGTCGCTCCCGCCACCGGCCTATATTCAGTCCCACCACCGTTAGCACCACCGCGATTGCTCCCACGACAAGCCCTATCGCCATTGCCCACCTCCACAGGGTTCGGACCGGCGCCGCTGTCGTGGTCGCCGGTAAGTTCAGTGTTTCTCTGATTTCAATAGCCGCATCTGCGATTTCTCCAAGCCGTTGGTTAGGGTTCTTCTCCAGGCAGCGGTGAAGAAGGACACTGATATTTGCAGGGATTTCCTGCGGTAGCAGTTCCCAATCCGGTTCTCTTTCGATGATGCGTGCCAAGGTGTCTGTGGCAGTGTCACTCTCAAACGGAGAGTGACCAGTCAGCATCTCGTACAATATACAAGCGAATGACCATATATCGCTGCGGTGATTGACTGGATTGCCGCGGGCTTGTTCCGGGCTCATATAAGCCGGCGTGCCGATTATATGCCCGGGTTCAGTAGCGGTGATATCGCTTTTTTTACCTTCGCTTACAGGGGCCTTGGCTAAGCCGAAGTCCAGCACCTTGACCTTTCCTTCCGACGTGATTTTGATATTGCCGGGCTTTAGGTCTCGATGGATGACACCTTTTTTGTGAGCCGCTGAGACAGCCTCGGCGATTTGCTGGGCGATTGAAAGGGCTTCTTCCATTTTCAACGGTTCGCGAGCAATCCGTTGGGCCAATGACTCGCCCGGGACATATTCAAGAACCAAATAGTCGGTGTCTTTGTCCTGTTCGATGATTTCGTGTATCACGGCGATGTTCGGGTGATTCAATGAGGCCAACAGTTCAGCCTCGCGTCTAAAACGCGTCCGCGAAGTTGAGTCATCTTTTAGCTTAGCGGGCATACTTTTGATAGCAACAGAACGCTTGAGCTTGGTGTCACGCGCCAGATAGACGACTCCCATGCCTCCACGGCCTATCATCTCGGTTATCTCAAAGCTCCCGACTTTCCGGCCGACGAGATATTGTCCTGCCGCTGCCTCTTCAAAGTCGCTTTCATCGGTCCGGACAAGAGAATCGAACAAAGCATTGATTTTCTGCAGCTCTTTTATACCCTCCCTAATCTTACTATCCAGACCAGGGTATTTCTTCACAAATTCGTCGATGTCAAGCTGTTGAGCCTGCATCTGGGCATCGACAAATTGCCGCACAGCTTCTTTAATAATGTCTTTCTGATTGTCGTCAATCGCCCCTGCCATCAAATCCTCATGAAAACGGTCGTTAGCTCAGCCATCGCACTGGGCACCAGCATTCTTACCGCATCGGGACTCTTATTTAATCTGTTTCCGATCTCCTCATATGAAAGTCCCTCAAGCTTAGTCAGGACAATCACTTCCCTGTACTCAGGTTTCAATTCATCTATTGCTTTTTCAAGCTTATCCAGCTCTTCCTTTCTGGACATTATCACACTCGGCGTGGTGGCCTCGATGGGGGCGGGAGTTCCGACAAATCCAGCGCCGGTAGCTGGTCGGTAATTGTCAAGTCGAACTTCTCTGCGAATATCACGCTTGGCAGCGTGCAGTTTATCTAAATTGTCACGGAGTTCGTTTTGAGCTATTCTCGATAACCACCGCAGAAAATCACCCTCGTTCTTGTATGTGAAATCTTCTATTGCCCCCAAAGCCGAAAGAAGAGCATCCTGGACCAAATCCATCGAATCCAGCTTGGGGCGAATCTCTTTGCTCATACGAAGCCTTAATATTCGCCGCACGCGCTCGGCGTAAACCATGTAAAGCTGGTTTAAAGCGGATTTATCACCATCCTTTGCCAGAATAACTAAATGCCGGGTCTTGTGACTGAAAGTACACATGAATCCTCGCCGACCTCCAGAAATCAAAGATATTAACAAATTTTACTAATTTTTGAAGAAAATTGCAACAAAATCCTTCGTTTGCTCCAGTTTTTCCGTTGATAAGAGTAGGCCAGCGAGTTCAAAGAGACAGTTTTTCAGCAAAAGAATCGCCGTGAACAAAGCTGCCCCCCGCTCTTGTCTCCGACAAGAAGACGCTGGGGCGGCGTGAAAATATTAACAATTTTTGAAAGGGCAGTAAGATGAAAAAGGTAATTGTGATGATATTGGTTTTGATATTGGGTCTGACTGCTGGGGTTGCGAAGGCAGATTTCACGTTCGGCACTTCGACAAATCTCGGGCAAACTGTCAACAGTTCCTATAGGGATGCTGTCCCGAGCATCTCGGGCGATGGGTTGGAGTTATACTTTACATCCGATCGGCCCGGCGGATCAGGTGGACGGGACATATGGGTAACAACACGGGCAACGACAGAGGACGACTGGGGGGAACCAGTGAATCTCGGGCCAGCGGTCAACAGTCCATATAACGAGATTTCCCCGAGCATCTCGGCTGATGGCCTGACGCTCTACTTTGACGACTATGCAAACCCCCGGCCCGGCGGGACTGGAGGGGTGGACATATGGGTAACGACGAGGCCAACCGTCTCCGACCCCTGGGGTATTCCGGTTAATCTTGGGTCGAGTTTCAACAGTGGGGCCCTGGACGGCGGCCCGAACATATCGGATGACGGCCTGGCGCTCTTCTTGTACTCCAACCGGTCCGGTGGGTACGGTAGTAACGACATATGGGTGGCGAGGCGGCCAACGACAAGCGACCCCTGGGGCACCCCGGTGAACCTTGGGCCAACGGTCAACACTTCGTCTGGCGACTGTTACCCAAGCATCTCGGCCGACGGCCGGACGCTCTTCTTTGGTTCCACCCGAAGCGGGTCAGCAGGTTATGACCTATGGGTGACAACACGGGCAAACGTATCCGATCTTTGGGGCCAACCGGTCAATCTCGGCCCAACTGCAAACAGTTCGACTTTAGACGACGGCCCGAGCATCTCAGCCGACGGCTCTACCCTCTTCTTTTTCTCCGACCGGCCCGGCGGGTACGGTAGCTACGACCTGTGGCAGGTGTCAATCGAGCCAGTCGTTGACTTTAACGGGGACGGAAAGGCGGACACTGCAGACATGAACATAATGGTTGAGCACTGGGGTACGGATGAGCCAGCCTGTGATATTGGCCCAACACCTATCGGAGACGGTATAGTAGATGCCCAGGACATGCTCGTTCTTACTGAGTATTTGACAAAGGAAAATGTAGATGTCGAAGCCGACATCGCTGCAATCGAGGATGTTCTGAACCAATATGCTGTCGCTGTGAACACTGGAGACTTTGAACTTTGGTTGTCCTTGCATGCAGAGGACGTAGTAAAGATGGGACCAGACGCCCCTGCGATTTACGGACGGGAGGCGTTACGGGCCAACAAGGAGGCCGCCTGGGCTAACTTCACACTCGAGATGGCCCTCTATCCCGAGGAAGCTCAGGTATCCGGTGACTTGGGATTTGCTCGTGGTAATTACACTTTATCAATAACTCCCAAGGCAGGGGGCGAGACGATTATTACAGTGCCGGATGGTAAATACTCGACCATCTGCAAAAGACAGGCTGATGGTTCCTGGAAGATTTACATCGACTGCTACAACAGCAATGTACCACCAGCACAGTAGTAACAAACCGAGCTGGCTGCAATAGACGGCAGCAGCGGCGGGAAAACGCAGGAAATAAAGTGCAATTCGTATCACCGATACTGAAGGGCTGTGAGTATAACACTTGCAGCCCTTTTTTGCTGCCCAACGAGTAAATTGGTACCGGCAAGATCATTGATGCAGGCAGTTTCTTTTCCGGCCCGATTGACGATGTTCGTATTTACAATCGGGCAGTGATACCATAAAGTGCTACTGCAGTTTGAATCAAATGTATAAACAGGAAGTAAACTCCAGGTCCAGATATGACACTAATCAGGTTAGAGGGGCTCAGGGAGAACTAAGAAAGCGTATCTTGTGTTGAAGGCAAAGAATAGCGGAAAAGGAGGGGAAAGGCAAGGGGAAAAGGGAAAAAGAATATCGAATATCCAACAAGGAATGTCGAATTATGAAGTACGGAGGACAGGGAATTGGTGAGTGTTGAATAGTGAGCTAAAGTGAATTTAAGCAAACAGCATAGGTGAAGGCTGTCCTACGACTGTTATATATTCGCGGCCAGATTTCTCCACTCACTTCGTTCGGTCGGAATGACGGAGTGCTGGATTCCCACTCCTCCGACTCTGCTCAGGACAAGATTCGCGGGAATGACAAAAGATGTAAGACCCGTGCTTCGCCATGGCTTCGCAGGGCAGGCAGGGATTATAGAATTAGAGGATTGGGGAATTGGTGAGTGATTGATTAGGTTATCAGGGTATCAGAAAAGCAGGTTATCAGGTGCAAGAGCAGAAGACGAAAAACAGAGGTCGGAAGAAAGAATTAGTGGATTAGAGAATAAGAGGGTGTGTGAAAAGCTTAGAATCATTTTGTTGTTACCCCGAGCCCATTCGACTTCGCTCAGGGTAAATTGCGTCGAGGGGTCTATTAAAACAGATTCCTCGACTCCGCTGCGCTCCGCTCGGAATGACAAAACGGGCTTTTCACACACGCTCTAAGAGCTTAGAGAATTGGAAAGAAAAAGGAAAAGGGAAAGAAACATCCCACCAGCACAGGACTGGGGGCTATATAAAAGGATGGAAAGATAAAAGGAAAAATCAATTTATTATTTTGTTTTATTGGGGGGAGGCGCTTTGCTGTTTGAAAAGATCGAGCCATTTTTTGATTTCCTGAGCGAATTTTTGGTCTCCCGCGGCTTGGGCGAGTTCGAGCGCCTTTTGGGCAAACAGAGAGGCTTGTTGGAATTGGCGTGCCTCGCCATAGTTCATTGCCAGCAGGTAATGCAGTGTTGGCGAGGTGTCAATACCCGGCTTTAGTCGCACTGCTATAGAGTAATGTTTGAGGGCCTGGTCGAGATCTCGCTGCTCAGCCAGCGCCAGGGCCAGGTGATAGTGAGCTTCGGCATTATTCGGGTTAAGGCGTAGAGCCTCGGAGAAATGGACCAAAGCTTGTTTTGACTTTCCCATGTAAAACAACGCCCGGCCAAGATTATGGTGCATATTCGCAGCATTGTACTGTTTATCGAGTCCGTTTGGCATACGTCGTAAAGCCTCCGAAAGATGCTTGACGGCCTCGTCGAATTTTCTCTGGTGCAGCAGCGCCATACCTAAATCGTGATGTATGCGGGGGTCATCCGGATTAAGCTGTATGGCCTTATAATAATGTTCCATTCCCTCTTTATGCATTTGCTTGACATTATAGAAAAGAAACCCGAGCTTGAGGTGCGCTTCGGCGTTGTTCGGATTTAGCTCCAGTGCGTTTTTGTACTCTTCTATAGCATTATCTGTCTCGCCGGCTTTGAAGAATTCGTTTCCGGCCCTCACAAAAGAATAATCGTTCAGGAATTTCTCGTCGATTTTCCTGATGGCGTATGGCTTGGTATTGATAAACTCGGGTATGTTGGCGGCGCGGTCGGGGGAGGTAAAGTGTGACAACAGGACAGCAGGTGTGCTGCGTCCCTGTTCGTCGATGTGGGTGAGGAAAAGCTGAGTATAAGCTGAATTTGCTTTTGAAGAGAACACCAGCCACTTGCCGTTTGGAGAGAAGCTATGCCAGGAGTTCATCCGGGTTGTATTGCACCGTAGTCTTCTGGGCTTGCCACCTTCGGCCGGCATGATGTACAGTTCGCTGTCGGGCTGAAGCAGCATATAACTTTTGGCTTTGCAGAAGACAATCCATTTGCCGTTGGGCGAGTATTTCGCGAAGTAGTTGCTCATGCCATTGTTGGAGGCCCCCTCAATTGGCTCAGGCTTGCCACCTTTCCCATCATTAAATGGAATCCGGTACAAATCGAATAAAAACGGCTTTCCCTCTTCGGTGAATTCCTTGCACTCTTCACGGGTCAGAAGCACCTTGCCCATACCCTTAGTATGCTTGAGGTCATAGGCTTTGGTTCTGGCGAAAACGATGTATTTGCCATCAGGGCTCCAGGCCGGGTTACCCTGGACATATTGTGGGTCATCCGCTCCAGGCAAAGATTGGAAATTACGTGTTTGTGTGTCATATACGCACAGGATGCCTTTGACAGGGAAAAATAGCTGAGAGAAGGCCAGAGGCGGCATCGGAACAAAAACCGATTTGTCCTTAACCATACTGACGACAAACCTGCCGTCCGGAGAGACCTGAGAAAGCAGTCCGAAGGTCTGTTCCCCATCTTCCTTCCTGTAATCATCCCACGTTATGATATCACTCGTGGCAAGAAGCATTTGCTCTGCGATGCGTGTGATAACGTAGGAACCTTTACTGTTGGCATAATCTACATCCATTGCGAGGACTTTGCCATCGGCGGAAAAGGAGTGGCAGTTTCCACAAACCGGCAGTTTCTCCAGAACAACCAGAGGTTGCTGCGGCGAAGAAATGGCGCCAAAACGCCACCGGATGTGCGAGGGGTCCTTGACGGCATCAACAAAGGGCAGGTTCACTTCCCGATAAAATAAGGGTGCTCCAACCGGGTCTTTGGATGTTTTGAATGAGATTTTGCCTGCCGAGAGGATTTCTCCCCGGCTCCGGCGATTGACACCCAGGATAGTAACCATTGCCTGCTTTTCCAGGGAGCGTTTTTTTATGGTTTCCCAATGTTTCGTCTTGGGTGTCCACTGGGTTTCCTGGACGAGGAAATTCATCCCGTTAGAAATCTTCGCTTTTTGGCCTGCATTCTCACCCCTTTTGGAATTTCTAACGGGATTCATACGACCCTGGTCGTCCTGGAACTTGATGGTTATAAGCCAGGTGTCAGAAGTCGAGTTAGCATCTTCCCAATGAAATGTAGTGGGCACTATTTCCGGTGGAAAAAGCGTTTCGTTAAGAGGATAGCGAATCGTCAAGCTGTTGTATTCGGCATCATCCCGATAAAGTGCTAATATGTTCTCTATTTGAGGCCCGGGCACGTAGAGAGCGATTAGTATGACCACGACAACAGCTACTACGCTAACGCCCATAACCTGTCTCGACTTGGCTCCGCCAAGCGAGCCACGGTTGGCAAGATACATGATTGGCTTGCGCATATATTTTATCACCATTCATCCAGCACCAATTAGGCGTGAGTCTAAGCTCAATTGGTGCCGGATAAGTCAAGCAGATTACATATCTTAAATATCGTAGATGGAAAAATCAATCTTAACCCCGTTAGAAATAAATCGACAGAAAGATTACTATGTATATTGTTGTTTTCTAACGGGGTTAACTGCAAAATGGAGCTTTCTATTAAAAAAGTATTTGTTTTTTGGATTGCAACGCACCTGTCAGACGCGCGAGTATCCGCATTATAGGGCTAAAGCTGTCCGCCTTTGGCGGATTATTCTCGTTCGGTCAGCCAGGGCTGAGCAGGCTCAGGAGGTGCTCCGGCTTTTGGCGTAGCCATAGTAACAGGGAACGGGGCCGATATTTTTTGAGAGCCTCGAACAACCCGGCCCAGTTTTTCTTTAGTGACGCTAACAGGCTCCCGTACCAGTTCCGGGACACTGTAGGTCCAAAGGCAGGAGTCGTAATAAGTCGGGTCTTTCTGCGGCAGCAGCAGGGGCTTATACACCTTGCCTTGCCGGTCAACATAGCTAATGTAGGTTCTTGTAAATACCCCACTTTGCCTTTTACTGCTGAAAGCTATCCATCGGCCGTTACTTGACCAGCTATGCCAGGATTCACTTTTGTCACTGTTGATTTCCAGCCGGCGGTATTCATACCTGCCGGTTTGATTTGCTGCTTCGAGGTCTATTATATAGAGGTCGCTGCTCTGCTGATAAACCGGGAAGCAGCCGTAATCGCACATGCAGAACAGCAGCCAGCGTCCATCAGGACTAATCCGCGGCAGAAGGATGCTGAGTCCTGTATCCTTAGCTGAGAGGACGGTTTCCAGCTCGCCCCACCGGTCGCGGTCAATGTCGTAACTTATTCGGACCAGGTCGTACTTGATTTCGTCAAAATTATCAGGAATCATATTGCGGTCCAACCATGTTAGCGGTGCGCTGCAGAAATACAGGTAACGACCGTCCGGCGACCACGTGGGATAAGTTTCGAGCCGGTCTTTTTTGGCAAGATTCGGTGTGGTCTTTACAGTTTTTGAGTCAACCAAGAAATAAGCCATCAGAGAATCGAAGTCCATCACATCCCGAACCTCGCTTGCGGCCGAATGAAAGAGCTGTCTGACCTTATTGACAGAAAATGCGGCAACGCGGCCGCTTGGATGCCAGGATGTATATCCAAACTTTGTTCCAATCTTTCGTACTTTGTCACCTTCGACCAGCAAAGCTGAGCTACCGTAAACGGCGCTGCGGATGCCAATGAGCATTTTTTCTGCACGGTTTCCGCAAAAAGTATGGCAGTTCACACAACCGTGCTTGAAATATCCATTATTTAATATAGTTGATTCATCAAAGCTGCTAAGATTACGCTGATAGATACCCATATTTCTCCAGGTGATATGGCCCGGTCGAATCTTTCGATATACGAGGAAAGTATCAATGTCCTCAGGAGAGATCTGGGCGGTGAGGGCCTGAAAGCGGGACCATCGGATATTTTCTCCATTGGATGATGACGTTGCCGTTCTGGATTCGATAAAGATATCCAGGCTGAGTTGCTCACCCCGATTTAAACCAAGCAGCTCATGCCAGGCTTTCTTTGGAATCATAATCACGGGCTGCTTGCTGAATATCTCAATTGGATTTCCTTTTCGAGAGTGTATTCTGGCAAAATAGCCTGAACCATCCTCTTGTACGATAAAGTTCAGGGGAGCAATGTTTGGCGGGATGATACTGTCAGCGTAATCCGGCTGGACTTTTGCAGGCCGATTGATGGAACTGTACTGTGTGATCGTGACTTTTCTGTCGCGACAAGCATAAAGCAACGAAACAGCTATAAGTGCACATACGATTATTGCACAAATGAGTTTAGCTTTTCTGGTTATATGTAATTTTGCTTTCATACGTATATGCGATTGAGTCATTTATTCGGGCCTTAAGGTGCATACATATAATAGAAGAAATAAGTGTTACGGAATTTTTTTGACAGCTCTTTGAAGGCAGCTTGTTTATTCCCACCGTAACTACTGAGAATCCGGGTAAAGTCTTCGATGTGTTGACGCAGTTGAGGACTTGGCTGGTAACCGCTGAGTTTGAGAGGCTTTCCTGTTCCATATATATAGATAAGGGCCGCTTCTTCATAATGTGTGGGTAGTTCGCGATATTTGAAATCCTGTAAACGCTCCATATTCTGGACAAGTTTGCCTAAATGCTTTTTTAACATATACCTGGCCATTAGATATTCAAACGCCATGCGATTTTGTCTGTTCCTCTCCAGGAGCCATAAAAGAGTTTTTTCCATCATAAGGGTGTAAATAGGGCAATCCTTGTCCAGATACAAAGAGCGCAGATGCTGAATATACTTGTCCGTGGAGAGATCTGTATCGGTCTGCAGAAGGTCAAGATAGTGTTTTGCCCAGTCAGCATCAAAAAGAGTCTTACTGAGCGCGCCGAGATAAATTTTGGCGGAGCCAAAATTACCCTTTACCATATTTATCAAAGCCAACCTCTGTAAAACCATCGGGCGACTACCAAACCCTTCGAGACATTCAGTCAGGGCATGTTCAGCCATGTTTACAACACCGATGTCCAAAAAAACGTCGAAGATTTGCCAGTACATCCATTTATATTTCTTATCAGATAGAAACAGGTAATCTGAATGCTGGGGCCAGTAGAACATATCATAACCGAGTCGGCCGATATGATACAAAGCTCTATTGACTGCTTGGGCTATAAAGGGATTGGTGGGATTGCTTCGAGCGGATTTGAGCAATTCCGGCCACATCTTGTGGTAAGCATAGTAATCAACCTTAAACCGGGTTTTAAGATTCTCATCTCGGGAAAGGAAAACGGCGCTGCCGGCAACAGCAAGCAAAAGCAGTGATTCGCTGACCCACCTGAGTTTAGGTGAGTATCTATACCAGGAAAATATCTTTGCCGGCAGGTTAGGGGATTTATTTTGGAGCCTTTTTGCCTGTCGCGACTTGGTGGAGCTAACCCGCGACAGGAATATCTCCCGAAGGCCAAATACAAGAAGTGTCAAAGGTGGGAGCAGATAGAGTAGATAGACTATTGTCACTCCTCTTTTGCGAGATTCGTAATAGAGGATTTTCCAAGAGAAAGGTAGTAAATTGCAAAAGGCATCGATAATACTAACGCGGAAGACCAGAAGACCCACTACATACGGAATAACAACGGCGGATACCAAATAAAACAGGCTCATCTTCCACCGAGACCTGAAAAGCAGCTCATAAAGTGCACAGAGGACTGCAAAAAGTAGAAATGCTCCACCGGCAAGATAATACAAAATTACGGACAAGGACAGAAAAGTGCACAAATAGCTGAAAATCTTAGTCTGTGATAAAGCCATCTTTAAGTACAAACATGCGAAAAGCAGCGCTGTTAAAAATGCCAGCGTTGTGGCAAAGTGATAGGCATACCGGGTGTAGAGAATAAGAAGAAGAATCGGTGGAATAAAGCGAATCCATCGAATTCGCCTTAAGTTTGTAGCTTTCAACAGATAGTCTATACATACACTGAGCAGCCAGGCCTGCACTGTTACAACAAGGGCGCCAGCCCAGGAATAGTAGAAGAGTTGGGACAGGAAAGCTCCAGTGTATTCGAGAGGTCCACCCGGATACGATAGAAATGTTCTAAAAAAGGCCCAGCCTTTGTAAAAGTCCGGGAAATTTGTAATAACGCCTGCCCCATGATACATAAGTCGCAGGTCAACACCAAGCCAGAGGTACAGATAGAACAGGACAAAAAAGATAAGGCCCCTGCTTTGGATTCCCGCAAGGCGGGGTCCCTCGCAGGGGCAAGCTTGTCTCCGCGAAAGCGGGGAGCTTGGTCCCCCAATATCCCGACTCGATAATTTCCGAAGTGAACCTAACATTACTCTTATCTGGCAAAACATTTCTCTCGAAAGCTCATCCCGCATAAATTGAGCCGACTAATTAGTGTGGGATAAAGAACAAGCGTATTAAAAGAAATTATATCGTATCCAGCTTACAAATTCACTTGCTTTTCGGATTTTCATTCTGCAACGCGTTGAAAAAAATAATAAAAAAAGTACAAAACCGTAACAAAACGGTAACACTTGGTTGTCATAATTATTCTTGTTAAAGTAACCGTTTTTTATTATTCTACTTGAAAGGAGCACGATTATGGAAAGGTTTAAGAACATCACAATCATCTTTTTGTTGGCAGTGGGCTTGCTTAGCTCCATCGCCCCGCCGGTTTGCTTCGCAAGTCGAAGCAGCGGGGCCAAATCTTCAAGTGTTCTGCTGCAGGAAGGACTGTA
>Ga0315539_1000533_pt1 | contig 28543 bp, 21 predicted proteins | sample SalMarSW160150MG_FD_203097 | JGI IMG/M metagenome (GOLD analysis project Ga0315539, IMG submission 203097) | Salt marsh sediment microbial communities from the Plum Island Ecosystem LTER, Massachusetts, United States - Salt Marsh Sediment SW1601-150 ...
AAACAGTAACAGTTGAATTGTCTGTTCCGTCTATTATCGTTACATTATCACTGTCACGATTTGCCACATATATCTTGTTTGTGTTGGGGTTTACGCTTATCGCCCCAGGTCTCTCTCCTACATCAACGGTAGTGGTCGAGTTACTCAGCCCTTCTATTACCGTTACATTGTCACTGTCACGATTTGCCACATATATCTTGTTCGTCTGGGGATTTACGCAGATAGCAAAAGGTTCAATTCCAACGGCAATAGTGGTAGTCGAGTTACTCAGCCCGTCTATCACCGTTACACTGCTATCTCTATTGTTCGCCACATATATCTTGTTCGTCTGGGGGTTTAGGCTAATCGCATCAGGGAAATAACCGACTTCAACAGTTTCAGTTGAATTGTCTGTTCCGTCTATTATCGTTACATTATCACTGTCACGATTTGCCACATATATCTTGTTTGTGTTGGGGTTTACGCAAATAGCATAGGGAAAATTTCCGGTGGAAACATTGGAAGTTGAATTGTCTAATCCATCTATTACCGTTACATTGTCACTGTCACGATTTGCCACATATATCTTGTTTGTGTTGGGGTTTACGCAAAGCGCGAAAGGCCCTTCTCCAACGGAAACAGTTTCAGTTGTATTGTCCCCACCGTCTATTACCGTCACAGAGTCACTGTAATTATTAGCTACATATATCTTATCTGTGATGGGATTCAAGCAGATCGCGTAAGGTTGAATTCCCGTATCAACATTGGTTGTAAGATTCGACGCCCCATCTATTACCGTAACATTACCGCTGAGATAATTTGCCGCATATATTTTATTCGTAATGGGATTTACGCAAATCGCAGCCACCCCATCTCCCGTCGCAACAGTGTCAGTTGAATTATCCTCTCCATTTATTATCGTTACGTCGCCAGTGCTCTGATTCCCCACATATATCTTGTTTGTGTTAGGGTTTACACTTACTGCACGAGGCCAAACTCCTGCGGAAACAGTGGTGTTTGTATTGTCCTCACCGTCTATTACCGTTACATTGCCACTGAGATAATTTGCCACATATATCTTGTTCGTCTGGGGATTTACGCTTATTGAAAAAGGATAATTCCCAACTGCAACAGTTTCAGTTGTATTGTCCTCTCCGTCTATTACCGTTACATCGCCGCTATTCGAATTTGCCACATATATCTTGTTCGTGTTGAGGTTTACGCTTATCGCCCCAGGACTGTCTCCTACATCAACGGTAGTGGTTGAGTTACTCGGCCCGTCTATTACCGTTACATTGTTACTATCACTATTTACCACATATATCTTGTTCGTGTTGGGGTTTACGCAAATAGCTCCAGGTTTACCTCCAGTGGATACAGTTTCAGTTGAATTGTCCTCTCCGTTTATCACCGTTACATTGTTACTATTCGAATTTGCAACATATATCTTGTTTGTCTGGGAGTTTACACTGATCGCATAAGGAAGACCCCCGGTAGAAACAGTGCTTGTCGAATTGTTTCCTCCATCTATCACAGTTACATTGTCGCTGCTCGAATTTGCTACATATATCTTGTTTGTACTGGGATTAAAACCAATTGCCTGAGGTCCGCTACCAACCTCAATATTGGTTGCAAGATGAGACATTCCGTCTATCACCGTTACATTGTTGCTATCTCGGTTCACTACATATATCTTGTTTGTTTGAGGGTTTACGCAAAGCGCGTATGGACCTCCTCCGGTAGAAACTGTGTCGGTTATCCAGTCGGCATAGAGAGAAGGAACAAAGAAACTGATTGAAAAGAAAATTACTATTAACAAAACTTTTCCGATATACTTACATATCATTTAAAACCTCCTTAATATTTAGAAGTATATGAAAAAAAAGGACTTTTGTCAAGAAGTCATGCCACAAAGGCACTAAGACACAAAGATAATAGGACGCAGATGAACGCAGATTAACAGGATTTTTTTGTCGTTGTTTTAACTAAATCCCAACCCCCAAATCCCATATCCTAAATCCTAAAATTAGGACGCAGATCGACAGGATTTTTTGTTGTTATTAATTACCGTTAGCTTTTATCTTATATGTAGAACATAGGAAGATTGTAATCTTGTACTTTAACTTGAAACCAGAATCGGGTATCTAAATAAAATTTCTATTACCTAATCATAATCATTTTCTTCTGTACTTCTTTTTCTCTTACTCTAAGTACACCGAAATACAAACCGGAACTTAAGCTCTCACCTGAGTCAGCTTTGCCATCCCATGAAAGTGTAATCTTTGAAGTTATTTCTTTGCCCAAGAAAAAAGTTTTAACTAATCTTCCACTCACATCATAAATTAAAAACTCGGCATCTTCTCCTCTATTATCAACAGGAATATTCAAAACAATTTTTGTTTCTTTATTGAAAGGATTTGGATTGACATTTAAATTTATGTTTTTGGGACTCTGAAGAGTTTCTTTTATTCCTGATGTCTCATCCTTAAGAACCAAGACAGCACTTTCGTTATCATCTACAACATATATAAAGTTTGTTTCGGGATTTACGGATACTGACCATGAAGAAAATTCTCCAATATCCAAAGTGTCAATTACTAAGTCGGTCTCCCCCTCAATTACATATAAGGTACCACTAAACTCATTACAAAAATATATATGATTTATTTGCGGGTTTACCGCAATTCCGTTAATACCTTGCCTACTCTCAATTGTCGCAGTTAAAGAATTAGTATTTCCATCAAATACATATATATTATAATCCTGACTATTTATCAAATAGATTTTGTTTGTTTGCGAATTTACTGCAATATCAGTAGGAAGATGACCAACTTCCAAAATAGTATCTAAAGAGTTACTATTTCCATCAAACACACTCATACTATCTACACTGATATGTGACATATAAATACGGTTCGTCTGAGGATTTATAGCAATTCCTCCTGCTCTGTATCTACTATCAAAATCTGCAATTACAAAATCTAAATCTCCATCAATAACACTGATGCTTCGATCTCCATCATTTTCAACATATATTCTATTTGTTACCGGGTTTGCTTCAATATTCCGGGGGCTAGTACCTACTCCAATCCTAGCTATAATAGAATCGTTCACCCCATCAATAACACTTACACTATCATTAATTTCTTCAGACACATAAATACGATTCGTTTGCGGATTTACACAAATCGCTCTCAAACCGTACCCAATCCAAACTTTAGAAATTAAGTTATTAGAAATACCGTCAAAAACAGAAACATAACCATTATATGCAGTTTTGAAATAAATACGGTTCGTTTCTGGATTTACCGAGACCTCCCCAGGATTATCCCCGGTTATAATACGATTAATCACTGAATCATTTTCCCCATCAACAACATATATACAATTACCATTATAAGGATTGGCTACATAAATACGGTTTACCTGTGGGTTTAGACTAATTCCGTAAGGATGTTCTCCTGCCCGGAAAGTGGAAATCACTGAATCTAATGTACCATCAATTACGCTAACGCTGCTATCATTAGTATTTGTAACATAGATACGGTTTGTTTTCGGGTTTACAGCAATCGCAAAGGGTTCCTCTCCAACACCAATCGTAGCAATCACTGAATCTACTTCTCCATCAATTACAAAAACATTACTATTCGAACGATCAAGCCCATATATTTTATTTGTTACCGGATTTACTACAAGCGGTCCTACAGTGCCTTCAACACCAATAGTATCAATAAATGAATGCGACGCACCATCAATAACACCTATACTATTTGAACTAGGTACACTTGAAACATAAATACGATTCGTTTGAGGATTAACGCATACTCCAGATTGCCCATCTCCACATTCAACAGTCGTAAAAAGAGAATCTCCCTCTCCATCAATGACGCTAACATAAGAGTTTCCTGCATTTGCTACATATATTAGATTGGTTTGAGGATCTACACTCGCAGCCTGAGGAAAATCTCCTACTGCAACAGTTGCAATCACAGAATCAGTTTCACCATCGATAACACTGATATTATCGTCACGCGTATTTACCACATAAATGCGATTCATTTGCATGTTTATTGCAATTCCTATCGGGCTGTCTCCAACTTCAATAGTTAATACTACTGAATCATTTTCGCCATTAACTACCGAAATATTATCGCTTCTAATATTAGCCACATAAATTCTGTTTCTTAAAGTATCTACTTTACATGTATAGGGGCAAAATCCATTTCCTGCCTTAGGACCTACATAAATCGTATCAATAACAGAAATCTGGCTAAAACCTGAAATAGTAAAAACAAGTATTAATATCAACAATAAAATCTTTCGGAAAACAAACATAATACCCCCTTATTTCTTAGTATTATAACTATAATATTTCAATGCATCATGTCAAGTCTCTCAAATTTGATCCTCTACCCTCATTCTTCACAAAAAAATAGTTATTTTTTAGCTAAAACCCACCCCTCAAATATTCACATGTAGAACTTGTAGAAATTGTAGCTTTTTGACTGGAACCTGGTATCTAAGTATAGCCACGGTTTATCACGGATATACACTGATTTTTTATTATTTTTCCTAGTATCTAGGACCCGGTAAAAAGACTTGACTTCTTTGTATTTTTTACGGTCATCCGTCTCCGGTCATCTGTCGGTTAAGATGACCAACTACTTGACTTTTTTCCGTCCTCCGTCTGCGGTCTTCGGTCATTTAAAATACTCCAAGACTTGACTTCTTTGATTAGTATTTTAAATTTAACACTATGAATATAAAAACGGTTTGTTATGTAAGTAAAAAGATTTTATTTCCTTTCAGAAATCAGCCTTCATTTAATGTATTTTATTATTAATTTAAATATATGAAGAAAAAAAATAAGGAAGCAAAAAATTACAAAGAATTACTCTTCGACAAAGCGCTCAAAAAAATAATTGATGAAGAAAGAAGAGGTAATAATCCAATACCTCTACTAAATATTTATTTACAAAGTAAAACCTCCTTCTTAAAAAATAAATTTGAAATCTTACAAAAGGAAATAGAAGAAGAAACAGTTATTTTCTCTAATCCTGATGATTTATTACAAATAGATATACCAAAACCAAATTTTACTTTACGACCCCTTGCGAGACCTTCTATTAATTTCTGGCTTTTCTATGAAACCTTCGGCATTTATTTATCTGAAAAAATCTTAAAAAAAACTGAAATCTGTAATAGGAGTTATAGCATAGGAAAATTCAAAAATGAAAAACTCAATAAAAGTTCAACGTCAGCTTGGTTAGAATTTAAGAATAAGGAAATAGAATTTTTCAGTAAGGGTTACAAATACTGTGTTGTAACTGACTTAACTAGTTACTATGAAAATATAAATCTAAATGAATTAAGAAGTAGAATTATTGATTACTTAGAAAACGACGAACTAGGAGAAGGATTTACCAAACGGTTATTTGAATTACTAAGAAAATGGAGTATCGGACGAGTTATGGATTACGGACTGCCACAAGGTCCTCCAGCCTCGGCATTCCTTGCGGATATTTACTTAGATGTTGTAGATAGGCAAATGGAAGAATACGAAGGATACTTTCGATATATGGACGATATAAGAATTTTTTGTAAAGATGAAAGAACAGCTAAAATAGCACTTAAATCAATCATTTTAGCTTTACGAAAACTCAAACTACACGTTAATGCAAAAAAGACCGATATTCTAAATAAAAAATCTATCAAAGAAAAACTTTTTGATCCAGAAAAACCCACTCTGAAAAAGATCAATAATATAATTAAAAGCAAGGATAAAAAAGATATAGAAAAGTTTGTTATTCCAGGACTGATCCTATTATTCAAGAAATCTTTCAATGATAACTTATTTTCTAATACTCATTTAAATTTTTCTTTATATAGACTTGGAATGTTGTATAATAGCGGACTAAAGTTCGATTACTCAAAAATCGTAAAGTTAATTCAGGAAAACATTGTTAAAAAACCATATAATACTTCATTGTTTTGTGAATTTCTCTCATATTTTCCTAATGACGAAGAAATAGCTAATTCTCTCATTTCTTTTTTACAATCAAAAGATAATATTTATGAGGGCCAGGAATTAAAGATTCTTCAATATTTGCTCAGATTCAATACTAAACTAGAGCAACCAGTAATTAATTTTTTTATTGAATCAGCACAAGATTCAAACAAACATTATGCAGTCCAAGGGTTCTATTTCATCTTAGCAGGTAAGTTTGGTAATAATCGAGATCGAAATATTATTATTGATTGTTATCATAATGAATTTCATAACTATTTAAAAAGTGCAATGGTTTTATCAGTCCAAGCTTTAACTTCTTCACAAAAAAATTTCTATAATAAAATAAAAACCAATACAGATACAGAACTAGACGATTTGATTACTTATGTAAAAACACTATCGGAACCTAAATATTTTATAGAAACAAAGAAACCCAAAATTGAGACCTATGAGGAAGACTATGAAGAATACTATTGAAAAAATCATTTTTTTTATATCAAAAATAATAAATGAATAACGACAAAAAAATCACTGTATCACTCGAAGCTCTATTCAAAAATCAAATGAAACAATTTTTTGAGACTATTGATTTCTGTTTAGAAAAAAAATTTTATATCCCTAGTTTAACACTTATTTTCTCTGGAATTGATGCAATGGCTTGGTTGTTTCGATCAGAACAAAGCAATGAAGTAACTCGACAAAATTTTATTAAATGGGTTGAGAAATTTATGCAGCCCGAGAATAGCCTAGATTGTAAGGCAATTGATTTATATGCTGCAAGATGCTCGATCCTTCATTCTTTTACTTATGAATCCAGGCTAACTCAAAAAGGTTCCGCAAAACAGATTTGTTATACTTGGGGTAGTGGAAAGCCAGAATTACTTCAAAAAAAAATGGATGTCAAATATCCAAATACGACTGTAGTATTATCTATTGAAAATCTATTCAAATATTTTCGTGAAGGGACCTTGAGATTCTTAGATGAAATTAAAAGAGATCCAAGTCTATTAAAATTATTCAATGAAAGAATGCCCAAATATTTTATTAGCATACCGGAGAATCTCATAAACAAATAGATTGACGGAGCTAAATATAACAAATGGTACAGTGTCCACTCTGTAAGAAATTAGTAAAATCTTTACATAAAAAAAGCCATCTGATTCCTGAATGGATGTATAAAGATTGTTATTATGATAAACACAAATTACTATACGCAAATACGATATCAAAAGATATAAGAGAGAAACAAAAAGGATTCTACGATGAAATAATTTGTTGTAACTGTGAGTCAGAATCTCAAACTTACGATCATTATGCAAGCTTGATTTTACATCAAAAAAATTCGTCTGTTTATAAAGCTATAAATCGTACAACAAAACAAATAGCTTTGAAAGAAGAAATTCTAAATTTAAGCTATTGGGAAAATATTGATTTTCTTAAATTTCAAAAATTTGTATTCGCTTGTGTCTTAAGAACACATCTATCAGAAAAAAAATCAAGAAGATCTCTTTTTGCAGAAAAACATTTTGAAGGAATGCGTGAAATTTATAAAAATAATTCAATAATTGATGATATGACTTATCCAATCGTGGTATTTAAATTACCTGATGATGATAAATATATAAATCGTGTAGATCTTTCTTCTTCAATAAAAGTACTTAATCATAATGTCGTTGATTTCTATGGAGCAGGATATACTTTTTGGGTATTTGTTTCAAAACACAAAAAACCTGATTTTGTTCAAAAGCTTTGCTTGAATCACAACGGTAGCCTGTATTTAATATATAGATATTTTGAAGATACAGGCAAATTCAAAGCACTAATAAAGTCCAATTTCGAAAAAGATTTCAAAAATTTCCGAAGTAAAAAAGACCGTTAACAGATAATATAGAGGGGCCTGGTCTTGTTTTTTGAATCCCTTTACAATAGCTAACGCTATTTTTAGATACCAGTTACCAGGTCCCAGGTCCTAGTTAAATAAACAAAAAAAATCCTGTTAATCTGCGTGTATCTGCGTCCAATTATCTTAGTGTCTTCGTGGCAACTTAGGTTTAAGGTCTTCGGTTTTAGGCTTTAGTTAAAACAAAAAAATCAGTGTAAATCAGTGTTCATCCGTGGCTAATTCAGGGGCTGTGGGATGAGTTTTAAATAACAAAATATCCTGTTAATCCTTTTTTTATCCTGTCAAAATATTTGGTGTTATGGGTGGGGTTTAAAACAACAAAAATATATTTTTTTTCCCCGTGTCTCTGTGTGAGATATTCGGTTTTAGGTTTTAGTTAAAACAGAAAATTAAAAATTGGGTGTGGTATGGGGCTCTGCGAACTCTGCGTCTCTGCGGTGAATATTTTTACTCTACCCCTTGACTTTTCTTGGAAATAAAGTATCTTAGTCATAGTAAATGTAGGTTAAGGAACCTCAAAGATCTCTAGGAATATATTTGTCTACTTTTTTCATTTATCTCCCTTCTGGTTTTACTGGTTTTACATCTTAATACGTTTTCTTTAAAAACGTATTCGAAATTAATTACATTTACAAAAACATGTAAATATTCTAACCTAAAAGGAGGTAATATGAATATATACGTAGGTAACATTTCGTCACAATTAACTGAGGAAGAACTCAATGAAGCTTTTGCATCTTATGGAACGCTGACTTCAGTTAGGATAATTAAAGATAAATATACAGGTGAAAACAGAGGATTTGGATTTGTTGAAATGTCTGATAAAACTGAGGCTGAAGCTGCAATAGCAGGTTTAAACGGCAAAGAACTTAAAGGGAAAACGCTTAACGTAAATGAAGCTCGTCCACGTACGGAAAGCTTTAGCGGCGGTTCAAGAGAAAGAAGCGGATCATCCAGCTACGGCCGCTCCTGGTAATCAAAATAGAATTTATCTAAAAAAGATATAACTATCTAAATATAAGGGGGCATAGTTCAACAATATTATATAAGTATTGTATGTAATTTTTGCCCCCAAATATATATAATACATTGTTAGCAAATTAGGAGATTGGGAGGTATTTTTTCCTAAATCTCAAGACCTAATATATAGAGGGGCCTGGTCTTGTTTTTGAATCTCATGAATCCCTTGGATTAGTATATTAATTGATTAGTAAATTCGTAAATTAGTTAAATAGTAATTTTAGGATTTTGGGGTTGGGATTTAGTTAAAACAAATTAAAATTTTTCTTTATTCGTGCTATTCGTGTTATTTGTTGTTAAAAAAAAATTAAAATTGGAGTGTGGTGTGGGTTTCGTGTCTTAGTGCCTTCGTGGCAAAGTTCTTTTCCCTTTCATCGAAATAATTCAACCGTTCATCGGAAAAATGCTTGCATCTTAATAAAGTTTATGTTAATCTTCCCATAATATGAAAGAATTTATTTTATATGTAGTTGTACTTTTAATTGCGGCACTTATGTTTGCCTTTATTTTTCAGTCGGCTGGAAATGCCCATTTCCTGCAAACTTTTTTTATATCTGTACTGTTTTCCTTTGCTATAGGTTTTATAAATAGAGCTCTCTTAGAACTGATTTTTTCCAGAATAAAAAATTTGGAAACATATCTCCGGATTTTATTTACCGCTCCCCTATTATTCATAGGAACTTTTCTTGGGATAATTGTCGGTAATTACATTTGTTTCCTGTTCTTCGGATACTATCCTTTTCCTTCTCAGAGTATCGTAAAATTTGGTGTTGGTATCGGCTTTTTCTCCCTGATTTTAGGAAGTGGTTTTATTTTCAGGGAGAGATCCCACGAGTTAAAAAAGAAGGCAGAGATAGCGAGGCTTGAAGCATCTATCAAGACTTTGCAGGCTCAAATAAATCCTCATTTTTTCTTCAATTCCCTGGCATCTGTCCAGTCCCTTATCCACAAAGACCCGCGGAAAGCAGAAGAGGCATTGGCAGCTATTTCAGAAGTTTTTCGATATTCGATGAGACGCGGGCAGAAGGACTTTATAGAACTTTATGAAGAAATTGAATTCATAGAACAATTCCTTTTAATAGAAGAAATACGCCTGGGAGATAGACTCAAAATCATATGGGATATCGATAAAGAATTAATGAATTGCTCAATTCTACCCTTTCTTATTCAGCCAATCGTAGAGAATGCAGTAAAATATGGTGTTGAGAAAAGGAAAGCAGGAAAAGTAAAAATTTCTATAAAAGAAGAAAATAACAAATTGAATATATCTGTGTCGAATACCGGCAGAGCGGAAGTTCATCTTGTTCCTGACCACAGCCTCGAGAATATCAAGAAAAGAATTGAAGTTATTTATGGAAAAAGAGGTTCTTTCGAGATAAACACTAATGGAGAAGTAAAAATAGAGATATCTATCCCCAGGCAATACAATAAAAGTAAAGAAGGATAAGATTTATGAGTTCTAAGTCAGACAAAATAAGGGTGTTAATAGTAGATGACGAGAAATTGGTGCGGGACTATCTTAGAAGAGTTATTATTGAAAAAAGTGATGTCGATGTTGTCGGGGAAGCCGGAGACGGCATCGAGGCAATATTAAAAGTTCAAGAACTTTCCCCGGATATTATGCTTCTGGATATTCAGATGCCCGAGCTGGACGGTTTCGGTGTACTCGATTTCCTGGACGCTCCTCCTCCGACTATTTTTGTTACAGCTTACGATGAATATGCAATACAGGCTTTTGAGGTTAATGCTGTAGACTATCTTTTAAAACCTGTTACGAAAAAAAGACTTTTTGACGCAATCGATAAAGCGAAGATTTACATTCAGAGAAAAGAATTATGGGAATCCAAAGCGACAAGTATTTTAAAACACGTTAGAACACAGACGGTATCAAAGATTGCAATAAACAGCAAGGATGGAGTCAAATTGCTAAGTGTGGAAGAGATTTTCTGGATCGAAGCTGATGGGGATTATGCATCTATTCATACTGCAAACAATGATTTCTTCTACAAGAAAAATCTGAAACATCTTGAGTCCCGATTACCTTCAGATTTATTTTTAAGAGTGCACCGTTCTTATATTGTAAACCTAAAAGAAGTTACGGAATTAATCTCAAATATTGGCAGCAGATACAGACTAAAGATGTCCGATAATACTGAAATCCCGGTATCGCGTAGAAAAGCAAGAGAAGTCAAAAATAAGCTCAAAATTTGATATGCAATTAAAGAAGGTTGATATATGCTCAAAAAAAACTTCGTAATTTTACTTACCTTTGGACTTTTATTTCCCGGATCTATTCAGCCTTCTTCAATTAATGTTGAAATTAACATTATTGAAGGACAACGTTCTTCAAAATCTGTTCAAAAAGACATATCCAAAATAAAAACCTATATTAATAAACAATATAAAGATTTGATAGAAAAAAGCGATGTAACAACTCCAGTAATATTAAGGGACTCTTTATCCTTTAAACTAATTGTTGAGAAAAGCGGAAGTATCATAGCAGTTCGCTCATACCAATCTACAGTAGATGATTTGATTTTCCATAATGATATTCATGAATATGTCGATAACATACAATTTTCTCCTGCCAATGATACTTCAGTGATTGATTTTTCATTTGCCATTCAACATGAAAAGAAAAAGAGAGAGCACGGAATCAGTTTTGACATTCCTTCTTATACTGTTCATGATAAAGCATTTTCGCCTCTCTCGTATGGCGGAAAGGTTTTCGGAGGAACATATTATAGTATTACAACCGGCTGTAAGAGTGTTCGAACATCTTATAATTCCGCAAGTTACGGAAATATAAGATCCGATATATCCCATAGAAGTTTTGGCTACTTACATATAGATGGTCAAGAAGACTATTATCGGCTTATCCTGTCAAAAGATAATAAATTTAAGATGTATGTCGGCGGTCTTTTTGAAACATATCTAGATTTATTACTCGATGATATACCGACATGGACAAACGCATATTCTTTGAATATCGGTTGTTTTCTTGATTATAGAATAGATCAGAAGAGCAATGTTTATTTGAAGACGTATTCACCATTTTTGACGTATTCAAATCGTCCACCCTGGGGGCTTTTTGATGATGAAATTTTGGATATGTCAATATTAGAATTTCTCATCCGTGGTAAGTTTACCTCTATAAATACTTATCGAAAATTATCGTGCCAAATAAGATACTGTTACGCATTTAACAGAAAAATAGGTGGTTTTGTCGGCTTTGATTTTCACTATCTTTATGTTTCTGAACCTCTTGTGTTAAAAAGTGTTCTTGGCAAATTCCGTTTTGGATTAATGCTTTAAAACAAAGGAAAATATCATGAAAAAAAGCAACAAAATATGTACGTTTATACTAATATTATTGACTTTCTCATATCTTCAGTGTTCTCCTTTAGTAGGTCCGGAGCCCGAGAACACACCCACTAATAATTTTGAAATCTTCTGGGAAGATTTTGACCTTCATTATGCTCTATTCGATTATAAAAATGTAAATTGGGACAGTCTTTATAATGTGCATAGTTCATTTATCTCGGAGAATACCACAGATACGGAATTATTTGATATTTTATCCAACCTGATCGCCCCATTAAATGATCCACACATTACCTTGAAGGGAATGGGAAGAATATATAGATCCGGGAGTGATTCGGTAGAAAAAATAAATCCATTCAGTCTTGAAATTATAAAAAGTAATTATATGCAAACGTGGGACACAGCCGGAAATGGGTACTTTACATACGGCACTTTAGACGACGGTACGGGATATATTCATATTAGTTCATTCAGCAACACCGGAGGTCTTGCCAATACGGTCAACAAATGGGCAAAAGACATCGATAAGGTGGTCGAAACATTCTCGTCTTCTCATAAACTAATAATCGATATTCGCGGAAATAGCGGAGGAAGTCCTGCCAATGTTGAGCATATTGCCAGTCGTTTCTTTGACCAGGAACGTGATTATCTTTATACAAAATACAGAAATGGTCCAAAACATAATGATTTAACATCCCTAAAGCTATCTTCAATTACCCCCGGAGGTACTTCGCCTTTCAACGGTGATATTATGCTTTTGACAGACAATAATACAGCCAGTGCGGCAGAACACTTTACGCTTGCCATGCGGACGCTTCCTTACGTTACTCATCTTGGTGATACGACAACTGGTATTTTTGCTGAAAACATGGAGCGAGATATGCCGAACGGTTGGCTTTATACTCTTACTCATTGCTTGATTACTTCAATAGACAATATATGTTATGAAGGTACAGGTATCCCGCCAGACATATACGTTATAAATACCGATGATGACATCGCCAACTCGATAGATAATGTTCTTGAGTTAGCACTGAATTGTTTTAAAAAATAGTAAGAAAATAATAGATGGAGGTAAAGTAATGAAAAATACAGAAAAAAGAATACCCTCTTCCTGGCTTATTCCATTCCGTGTAATCTGTTATTTATGTGGAATATATTTTTTCCTCATGGGTCTTCTGCTTATCTTGCTCCCGCAGATGGCGATAAGAAATACCGGAGTACTACATCCAACGATTTTAGGCATCCTCAGAGGGACAGGAGGTGCTGTTATAATTTCTTTAATATGGTATATTCTAATTGCTCTGAAACCCTTAGAGCTGAGATTTATCGCGTTTATAATTGCTTTCGCGAATGTACTGGCGATAGTTCTGGATCTCGTTTCTGTAGCGCTTGGAGAATACTCGTGGAGTGGCGCTATGATGGATATACCGATAGAATTATTGAGCCTTTTCACGATACTGGTTTTCTATTATGCTGCACATCGTTTGAAATCATAAGTCAGGTTTTAGGTCTTAGTTAAAACAAACTAATATCCCGTTAATCCTGTTTGATCTGCGTCCCATTTTCTTTGTGCCTCGGTGCCTTCGTGGCAACTCAGGTTTAAGGTCTTCGGTTTTAGGTTTTAGTTAAAACAGAAAATTAAAAATTGGGTGTGGTATGGGGCTCTGCGAACTCTGCGTCTCTGCAGTGAATATTTTCAGTTCCCCCCTTGACTTTTCTTGGAAATCAAATATTTTAGTCATAGTAAATGTAGGTTATGAAACCTCAAAGATCTCTAGGAATATAATTGTTTTTTTCTCATTTATCTCCCTTCTGGTTTTGACGGTTATACATCTTAATACGTTTTCTGTAAAAGCGTATTCGAAATTAATTACATTTACAAAAACATGTAAATATTCTAACCTAAAAGGAGGTAATATGAATATATACGTAGGTAACATTTCGTCACAATTAACTGAGGAAGAACTCAATGAAGCTTTTGCATCTTATGGAACGCTGACTTCAGTTAGGATAATTAAAGATAAATATACAGGTGAAAACAGAGGATTTGCATTTGTCGAAATGCCTGATAAAGCTGAGGCTGAAGCCGCAATAGCCGGTTTAAACGGTACAGAACTTAAAGGAAAAGAGCTTAATATAAATGAAGCTCGTCCCCGTACGGAAGGCTCCAGAGGTGGCTCACCTCGCGGTGGCCGCGCTCCGTGGTCAAACTAGAAGTTATCCTAAAAAAGATATAACTATCTAAATATAAGGGGGCATCGTTCAACAGTATTATAATATTATATTGTATATTGTATGTAATTTTGCCCCCAAATATTTCATCTATTGTTAGGAAGTTAGATAAACGAGTCTCGAGTCATGTATCGTGAGTCATGAGTCAAAACAAAAAACAAAAAAATCAGTATAAATCCGCCTGCCCTGTAGGGAGGAACGACCGTACCAGGGTGTCAATCTGTGGCTAATTTATTTTCAATTTTTCACTAATCAACTAATCAATTAATCAACCAATTAACAAATTAACTATTCCCGCTTATACGGGAATCCTTCCTTGACAAAGCTTCGCTTTTCCATATATTTCTAAACATAAAGGAGGTGTATATGAAGTTATTAAAATTATATATTATTATATCTCTTGTGTTTACATTTAGCTTATTCGGTCAAATCGTAATCGACTCGGATGACATACCTCATAATGTGGGAACCCAATGGACAAAAAACAGTGCGGATAGCGTAACTGTTGATCTCGGAAGTACCGGTGGTCCACAGACCTGGGATTTTACATCTCAACCTATGGGTAGCGAAAACGCTACTCTGATAATTGTTGAGCCTTCCTCTACTCCCTATACAGACTCATTTCCCGGTACAAATCTTGTTTACAGTTCACCTTCTGATACTGTATATCAGTATTATAATCTTAATAGTGATTGTATAATATCACTGGGTATGGGTTGCGCATCCGGTACTACACCTTTCCTCTGGAAATATGACCCATTAGATTCAACCCCCTCACCTCAAAGCTATGGAAATTCTCATAAATTTCATTATGGATTTACCGAGGAAATAAGCGCGGGTAACTACCTCGAATACTCTCATTACGGTGTTCGGGAATATGATGCTTACGGAACTGTCAATATACCTTACGGTAGCTTCGACTGTCTCCGTATACGTACTTATGATACCTGTACTATGACAATGTATGTGAGCTCTATCCCTATTTTTTCTGATACGACAACTCTTATAGACTACGGATTCGTAACAGAAAATCATGCAGCCGTTGTCTGTGTCACGAGTTATATCGACGAAACAAACCCGAATTACACTGAAGCATTTATACTCGAAAGACTCACATCATTTGTGAGCGGTATAGAAGAATACGATAAATTAACCGATATCGAATGCAGTAATTATCCAAAGCTGTTTTCGGATTATACGACAATTCAATATTCTATTCCAGAACAGAACCATGTAGAATTAATATTCTACGATATCTCTGGTAGACCTGTAAACACACTGGTTAATGATACTCAAATGAAAGGCAATCATTCATATAGATGGTATGGTAATGATCACAGCGGTCAATTGCTCTCCAGTGGAATCTATTTTTACCAATTAAAAGTAGGTAACAATATATATAAAGATAGAGTTATATTCATAAGATGACTTCCGTTACTTCACTAAAAGTGAAGTAGTACAGTAGTTGATTAGTTGATTGGTAAAATAGTGAAAAAACAAAGAGAAATCTTAGGAAATCTGCGTTCATCTGCGTCCTAATTTTAGGATTTAGCAAACCCCCTAACCTCCTAACCACCCAACATCCTAACGGTTAGCAGCCTTTGGACTTTGGACTATTTTACTGCATTCATCTTATTAACAAAGGAAACCTGTGCTTTAGAAAGTCGAACACAAAACCCTATTTTTATCCGGTTCGGATTCCATTAAATCAAGAATCAATATTTACTTAAATTTCCGAAGCAGCGATTCTCCGCTCATTTGCCTGCAAAATCATCCAGAGCATATCCTTGTAAGAAAAACCTGAAAGTTTACTCATTTTGGCAAGATGTCCATCCCAAACCCATCCGGGATTCGGATTGATTTCAAGAAGTTTTGGTGTGCCCTCTGAATCAAATCTCAAATCAAACCTGCAATAATCGCGGCATTCAAATCGTTCAAAAAGCTCAAGGCAACCTTCTACAATGCTTTTTTCTAAATCATCCGTAAGATTTGCAGGTAGCGAACGTAAATTCCAATAAGGCGACTCAGGAAGCCACTTTGCCTCATATCCGCATATTCTGGGCAAACCCGGAGGCAAAGAAGAATAATCTTCTTCGATTATCGGTAGAACGGTATAATCTTCCGGAGGATTGCCGATAATTCCGACACTTAAATCTTTGCCGGTAAGAAATTCTTCAACAAGAATCGGTTTATCGTACCCGAATTTTTCCCTTATATCGGAAATCACATTTACTACGTCTTCGATATTATTCGCAACACTTTTTTGCGTTATGCCAAAGCTTGAATCTCCGAAATTCGGTTTAACGAGAACGGGAAACTTGAAAGGAATCTCAAAGGTGGTATTATCGGGCTTAATGAAGAACGCGTCGGGAGAAGCAATTCTCATTTCGGATGCGACACCGCGTACAAGCGACTTATCATAGCAATACGCGAGACACTGCGGACCCGAACCGGTGTAAGAAACACCCAGAATATCAAGCAGAGCCGGCACATGAAGTTCCTTTCTCGCATCATTGTAAAAACCTTCATCGCAAAGATTAAAAACATAATCAACTTCACTTTTATGTTTCAGTTTTTGCAAATCGGGAATAAAAGTATCATGATTATCAAGATAAGAAAAACGATAATTGTGTTCTTTTTCTATCTCTTTTAAAGCACCTTTAAGCTGGTCGATGGTATAAAAGTCGTCATCACTGAATACACCAAGCGGTTTAACAGGGTCATTTTTTCTCGGATCGCCAAAGAGTACAATCACATTCCTGGTTGCTTGTTTGGCGGTAACTTTTCTTGGCGACCATTCTTTTCGGGCAACCGCGGTTACAATTATTCTCTTTTTCATCATCCCCAGATCCTGGTTGCGTTCGGAATCGCTTTTTATCTTACCATGAAAAGTTATATCGGAGAAACCGACTTCTTCAAGAAGTTTAGTGAGATTCTTTTTGTTATAAAGTCTTTCCGAATAAAACTGATCCACTACGACACCGCTTCCTACATCGGAAATTATTTCCCTGGATATCAGACGCTGACCATCAAGAGAAAGAGAGCGTTCCCTGCAGACAAAGCTTTTCTTATCGATCCATTCCCATGAACGCGGCTGAAAATTATCCCTCATAAAATCTCCATCCGTAACGTCTATAAGAATTTTGCCATGAGGTTTTATTTTTCCGAACATCTCTTTAAGAACTCTAAGGTCATCCTTTATCGTTTCGAAATACCCAAAACTATTACCCAATATCAAGCCAAAATCGAAATTATCATCCTGATAAACCATATTCCTTGCATCGCCTTCTCTGAATTTAACACCCAACCCTTCCCTATTCGCCTGGTTTTTCGCCCTGCGAATCAGGTAACGGGAACGATCCAATCCATGCACGTTCTTGAAACCTCTTCGCGCCAGTTCCAGAGAATGACGTCCGTGTCCGCAGCACAAATCAAGAATCGAATCTTCGGTCGTAAAATTAAGAATATCGATAAACAAATCGACTTCCTTTCTTGTAGCTCTATCATTATTTACCACATCCCCGTCAGTTTTAAGATAAAAAGGATTAAATATCGTCTGCCACCAATCGGGTTTTACATGCTCTTCAAGATTGGATACAGGACCAAGGATTTTATGAATTGTTCTCTTCTTCTTTTTTATCGAACTATCTTTAGTTAAAACAAAATTTTTCATTATTTTAATGAAACCTCCTTAAAAACATTTTTTTTAATCGGATTTTTGAAAGATAAAACATAAATATAAAAAAACTCTGATTCCGCAAACGAAACCGGGTTTTTTTCGAGCTTTTATCGTTGCTCATAAAAATGGGGTTATATAAAAGTGCCCAACCACAAGGATTGGGGTGTATAAAATGTGATTCTTCGTCCATTTTATTTATTTACTTATTATAATATAATAAAATTTTTTAAAAAGTCAATATTTTTAGGATTTTGGATTTAGGGACTGGGATTTAGTTAAAACAAACAATTTTCTTTATTCGTGCTATTCGTGTTATTTGTTGTTAAAAAAAAATAAAAATCGGTTGTGTGGAGGGGCTTTGTGTCTTAGTGCCTTTGTGGCAACTTAGGTTTTAGGTTTCAGTTTAAACAAACGAAATAATTGGGGTGTGGTTTGGACTCTGCGTTCTCTGCGCCTTTGCGGTGATCATCCTCCCGGGTTAACATACACAACCTTTTCCCTTTCCATTATAACAGTCCCTTTAGCAAGGTTTTTTGCGCCTCGCACGTATCTTTTCTGCGCGTAAGAAACGGGAACGGATTTTGAGTGTTTTAATTTACTGAATTTTGCCGCATATAAAGCCGCCTCATGAATATCTTCAATTGGCGGGAATTTGTTTTTATCTTTTACTCGTAAGATTGTATGTGAACCGGGAGCATTTTTAACATGGAGAAAAATGTCATACGGTCGGGCAAAAGAAAAGGTGAGCTCATGATTAACTTCAGCACTCTTGCCGACTAAAACTTTATAACCGTTATTGGTGGTAAATACACGAAATTTAGACGGGATTACTTCTTCTTCGGTTTCTTCTTTCTTTTTCTTATAAAATTCCTTAAATTCAGTTAAGTCATCGGTGGTTGTTAGTTTTTCTCTTTTTTTCTTTAAAACATTCAATTCTTTTACTATTTTCCTTTTTCTTTGTTGATCGCTTTTAGCTTTTCTTTTTTCTTTCTTAAAAAGCTCGAAATATTTTTGAGCATTTTCCATTACAGTAAGATAAGGATTGATTTCGATCTCCAGTTTGTTGTCCAGATAATCAAGAATTACGTTGTTTTTTGAGAAGTCAATCTCTCCCTGATAAGTAAGCAGGGCATCACCCTTTTGTTTGTATATAGAAATATCTTTACTTTCACTTAATTGTCTTAAAATTTCTTCGTTTTTAAGTATTTTTTTCTCTAATCCGGTTTCTATAATTTCTCTTAATCTTTTCTTTTCCTCTTCTCTGTTTTTTTCTTCGAAATAGTATATTATGGCTTGATTCATACTCGGAAATGTCTTACCTTCGGGTAAAACATATGGAGAAAGGATATCGTCATAAACTGTCGGACCAAATTTTCGCATCGAAAAAGAATTAACGAATTCAATACCTTTTAGCCTTAAACTTTTTATAAATCCAACAGTCAAACCGTTTATTTTTTCTTCTGCTATTATTGCGTCAATCAGTTCGCTTTCGTGAGCGTCTAAGAGATCTAGACCCGTTGGGACCGAAGGAAGCTTATATGAGCCTTTTTTGAACCCTTTGAGAGAACTCTGTATTTTCTCACCTTGTAGAAACAAACAATCACCTCTTCTTCCGAAAAGTTCAAATACGATTCTTAAATTTTCTTCAAGATTTATCATAAGAATTCTATCAAGACCCAGTTGTTCGATTTTGAGTATTTTCTTGCCTTTAAACACAGAGGAAAAATATCCCTGACCTTTTATTTTTTTAAAAGAAAGATATGCGGATTGACGGTTCAGATTAGCGGTTAAAAAATTTCTCCCGGAAACAATCGATACTTCATTGCCGCCGCGGAGGATATCATCAATTTTCATTTTATACTTTAAATCAAGTTCTTTCAGTAAATAATGAAGCACTATCCCCGTAAACATCCTCACCTCACCCCTACTTATATAGCCACGAAGGCACTAAGTCACAAAGACCCGCCTCACCCCAATTATTATTATTATTTAAAAAAAACATCTTTTACTTCGTGTCTTAGTGGCTGATCAGCTTTTTTTCTAACAGCAAAAAAAGAAACCCCTATCGAAATAACATAAAGAAAAAACAAAGGAACAGTTGTTATAAGCATTGTAACTATATCAATGGTAGGAGTAATAACAGCCGCGAAAATCAGTATAAAAATTATTGCAAATCTCCAGTTTCGAGCAAGCGTACTGGGGGAAATCACCCCTAATTTACTTAAAAGAAAGAAAACCACAGGCATTTCGAAAGATAAACCAAACCCTGCTAAAATCCAGAGAATAAAACTAAAATATTTTGAGGTCGAAAGAAGAGGCATCATAAAATCGGTTTGAAAAGATAGAAGCATTTTAAGAATGTACGGTAAAAATATATAGTATGCTAAAATAACTCCACCATAGAAAAAAACAACAAGAGATATAAGAAGAGGAGAAGTAAACCTTCTCTCTTCTTTAGTTAACGCCGGCACGACAAAAAGATACAATTGATGAAGCATTAAAGGCAGGGAAGTAACCAAACCGACCATAAAACTAATTTTTATTCTTATAAATAAAGCTTCCTGCGGCGCAAAGAAATACGTTTTTCCGACATAATCGGTAAATAACTTTATTATATTACCGGAAAAAGGGTAAACAATACCGGTTGATATCAAGAAAAAACAAAGGGAAATAATTACTCTTTTTCTTAAATCCTCGAGATGGCTCCAGAAATCCTCTTCCATTTACTGCTGATGTTTTAGAGAGGCCCAGTGAGCAGCCCCAATAGCTCCTGCCATATCCGGCAACTCTCCAATTACTGTCTTAACAGCCTCAAATGGTCTTGAGCAAGAAGATCGATTTGATTCGATCAACTCAATAATTATATCTCCTGCTTTTGTTATACCGCCACCCAAAACAACTATATCGGGATCCAGAGCTTCTACCATATTTCTAATCCCTATATCCAAATAAAAACCAAATTCATTAAGCACTTTTATAGCTGTTTCTTCCCCTCTTTCAGCCTTATCGAAAAGTTCTTTAACAGTACACTGCTCGCCTGAAAGAATTTCATAACGGCTTAAAAGACCATAACTACCAACGAAAACTTCAAGACATCCTTTCTTACCGCAATGACATAACGGTCCATTGGGGTCTAATGTCATATGCCCATATTCGGAAGCAAAACCACGACTACCGGTATATACTTTTCCCTCTATAACAAAACCCCCACCGACTCCGGTACCAAGGGTCAAACCTGATACAATTCGACTGTCTCTACCCGCACCAAAAAGAGCTTCCCCGAGAATATAAGCATTGGCATCATTAAAAACATACACGGTATGATGAGTTTCCTCGCGTAATTTTCCCTGAAGATCTAACTCTTTTACCGACGGAAGATTTGGAGGACTATGTACTTTACCATCACCGATAAAACCGGGAAAACCCACACCAACAATAGAATCGGACGCAAGTGTATAACTTCTAATAATATCTAACAGTTCAGACACAATTTCATCAGGGTTAATTGGGATATTTTTAAACTCGCTTATCTCCCCTTTTAAAACCCACCCCGATTTTATATTAGTTGAACCAACATCTATTCCTAAAACTCTACGTCCTGCTTCCATAAACAATCCTTCCTTCCAAAATTTTTTCTTGATCAAAAACTACGTCAGTCTAACTATCGTTATTTGCTTTTACATTATCGTTATCTTTTTCCTTTGTGATAAGAGCTTTTCGGGAAAGATCAATCTTACCATCATCCCCAACTCTTTTCACTTTGACTCTAAGTTTATCTCCTACAGAAAGGACATCTTCAACCTTATTAACATGATAATGAGCTATTTCGCTTATATGCAGCAAACCATCCTTACTGCCACCAATCGATACTATAGCACCGAAAGGAAGAATTTTTTTTACTTCTCCTTCGTATACCTCGCCGGTTTCAACATCCTTTATAGCTCCTCTAACCATTGCTTCAGCCTGTCCTACCGATAATTTATTGTCTCCGAATATGGTAACAACACCGGTTTCATCGTCAATTTCGACTTCAGCTCCACTGTCTCTAACTATCTTTTTAATGGTTTTACCGGAAGGGCCTATAATTCTACCTATCTTTTCAATAGGAACTTCTACAGTTAAAACTCTTGGCGCAAACTCAGAAAGAGCCTCTCTGGGGGCAGGTATCGTTTTCTCCATTAATTCAAGTATTACAAGCCTACCTTCTCTTGCTCTATCCAAAGCCTCCTTCACTACATCCAGAGTCAAATCTTGAATTTTAGTATCGAGTTGTATACCAGTAATACCGCCACGAGTTCCCGCGGCTTTAAAATCCATATCGCCCATATAATCTTCATCACCCAGAATATCCGTCAAAAGACGATATTCATTGCCTTCTTTAACAAGACCAATTGAAAGACCGGCAACATGTTTTTTCACGGGTATACCGGCATCCATCAAAGCAAGCGAAGAAGCACAAACCGTTGCCATTGAAGAAGATCCATTGGATTCAAGAATATCAGAGACAAGTCTAATGGTATAAGGAAAATCCTCTTCCGTGGGAATAATTGGCAATAAAGAATTCTCCGCAAGAATCCCATGCCCTATTTCTCTTCTACCCGGACCTCTCATAAACCGTACTTCACCGACCGAAAACGGAGGAAAATTATAATGCAGCATGAACCTCTTGTAATCCTCGCCAATTAAATGATCTAACTTTTGCTCATCTCTTTTTGACCCAAGAGTTACTGCCGATAAACTAACCGTCTCACCTCTTCTAAAAATAGCAGATCCATGAGGTCTGGGTAAGGCTTTAACCTTACATTCGATAGGTCTAATCTCATCAAGCCTTCTGCCATCTATTCTTTTTCCCTGCTCAAGAATCATATTTCTCATATTTTTTTTCTGTTTATTATCTATAACCTTCTCTACCTGCCACAATTGTTCTTCCTCATATTTTTCCTTAAGGTTTTCAAGGATTTCTCTTTTCAGGTTCTGCCTTTCTTCCTTAGAAGGAGTGGCACTCAATTTATCAATAAAACTGCCAAATCTTGAACTGACTTCTTCTATTAATTCATTCGGTATACTCGCAGGTTCAAAAAATCTTTTTTGTTTACCGACTTTTTCTGCCAACTTTTTCTGAAACTGGACTATTTTCTGTATCTCTCTATGCGCCACTTCAATACCGGAATACACGGTATCCTCATCTACATCCTTCATTTTCCCCTCAATCATGGTAACCGCAGTTGAAGTCCCCGCAACGATCATATCCATTCTACTCATCGTAAGCTGTTCAACCGAAGGATTAATTATAAACTGGCCATCGACCAATCCAACTTTCACAGCCCCCAAAGGACCATCGAAAGGAATGTCGGAAATCGCCATTGCCGCAGACGCTCCGGATATAGCTAAAGGATGTGTATCATTTTCCTGATCGTGTGAAAGGACCATAACAACTATCTGAGTTTCATTAGTATATCCTTCCGGAATTAGTGTACGAATGGGCCTGTCCACCAATCTTGAAATTAAAATTTCCTTCTCAGAAGGCTTTCCTTCTCTCTTAAAAAACCCTCCGGGTATCTTACCCGCCGAATATGTCCTTTCTAAATAATCAACAACAAGTGGAATAAAAGGAAGACCCTCTGTTCCTTCCTGTTTCGAACAGGCAGTGGCAAGAACAACCGTATCGCCGAGAGAAACCATTACCGAACCTGAAGCCTGTTTTGCTATTGTACCCGTTTGGAAACGGATTTCTTTATCTCCAACTGCTAAAGAATCTGTAAATTCCATAAATAACCCCCTTCCACCCTAAACTCGAAGTTTCAATGCTTTTACAACTTCATTGAACTTCTTATAATTTTTTCTTCGCAGATAATTAAGCAGTTTTTTTCTTTTTGAAGCCAGATCTAACAATCCTTTCTGAGAATGATAATCCTTTTTATGTTCTTTTAAATGCTCAGTAAGTTCTTTTATTGCCTCTGAGATTAAAACAATCTGGACCTCAGGAGAACCTGTATCTTTATCATGTCGACTAAATTTCTTAATTAATTCCTGCTTTTTCTTAGTTGTGATTCCCATTTATAAACCTCCTTAAGATTTTTTAACGTTTCTTCTTTACTTCTCCCTATACTTTCTTTTAAAAACTTCTTAGATGAAAAAAATTTTTTCTTTCTTATCAATGAATAAACATAACACTTTATTTTCTCTCCATATATTTCTTCTGAAAAACCCATAATATGAACTTCTATCTTGACATCATTTATTCCAAACGTAGGAGACGATCCGATATAAAGCATTGCCGGAAATTTCTCATCCAGGACCCCAACAATCGAAGCATACAATCCCTCGCCTGGCAGTAATTTATAATCGGAGTCCAATTGAATATTAGCGGTGGGATACCCAAGAGAACTACCTACCCCATCACCTTTAATTACTTTGCCTTCAATCAAATAAGGATGCCCAAGCATCTTATATACACTATCCATTTTTTCAGTTTTTAATAACTTCCTGATCTCAGAACTTTTGACCGTTTTATTATTTATTTTTACCTCAGGAAAAACAATTACTTCGAACCCTAACTTTTCTCCCATTTTTTTAAGAAACCCAGCGTCTCCTTTTCTATTCTTTCCGAAATGATGATCGAATCCTATTATCACTCCATCCGGATTCAATTTTTCTTTTATAATAATTTCTATGAAATCTTCCGGGGACAATTGAACTATCTCAGAATCAAAATTAAGAACAATTATTTCCTTTACTGAAAAATCGTCCAATAATGATATTTTTTCGCCCAAAGTAGTCAACAAAAAAGGTTTTTGAGTTTTATTTAGCGCGATCAAAGGGTGAGGCTCATAAGTAAGAACCGAAACATCTCCTCTTTTGTTTCCTTCTTCAATTAACTGTTGATGTCCAAGATGAACACCATCAAAATTTCCCATTGCAAGGAAACCTGAAATCCGGGCAAGTTCATCTAAATTATTTATTACAGAATATTTTGATTGGTTGCACCGCATAAATTTCACCTTTACCTATTCCCAAAAGATTTCCCCGATTATCTCTCACCTGATATAAACCCTTCGGATAGAACCCTCGTACCTTACCACCATGGACAAAATCCCATATACCATCTTCTCTAAGAGTTATTGCTTTTAAATGAGGTAGAGCTTTCCGGAATTCAATTGTTTCAAAATCTCCTTTTTTAATATTAGAAAGCTTCCAGGAATCATCAATGGTATAAGGCCCAACTCTCAGGCGTATCAACTCACATAAATGCGCGCCACAACCAAGGATTTCCCCAACATCCCTGGCTAAAGAGCGCATATACGTACCGCGATGAGCTAAACATCTAAATTTTACGAAGGGGGGGGAAAAATCAAGTAACTCAATCTCTTCTACCAAAACTTTCCTACAAGGCAAATTCTCGACTTTTTCTCCCTTTCTTGCTTTATTATACAATCTCTCTCCACCCCTTTTTACAGCACTGTACAGAGGAACGACCTGATTGAAACAACCCTCAAATTGAGAAAGAACTTTCTTAATTTCTCCTTCTGATAATTCGGGGACTTCTCTCTCCTGTATAACCTTACCATCAGGATCATCAGTATCTGTAACAACACCCAATTTCATAGTGCCGATATATTCTTTTTCATCTCCAACATAATCCATTAATTTCGTTGCCCTGCCGAAAAGAATCAATACTAAACCTTCGGCAAAAGGATCCAGAGTACCTCCATGTCCAGCCTTTTCTAACGACAAAAGAGACTTAACTTTATTTAAAAGTTCCGTCGTCCTCATTCCTGGAGGTTTATTTACTAAAATTAGTCCATCACAAGGAAAATTGAAACGAGATCCTGTAGTTTGCTGTTTCAAAGTCATATATCTCTTGATCGACGGAAAGATCAAAATGAAATTTATTATATTGAAATCCTGCCCCAAAAGTCGGCCCTTCTCTTTGGCCAACTCTATCCAAAAAATAACCAAGTCTTAACGAAAAAAGATCATTAATGGTATATTCCATCCCTACCGCCTTCCATGAATCTTTCCATATCTCCTTAAAGTTTGTATACTCAACACCTATAAGTATTTTAATTAAATCCATGTTTAAATTCAATTTATGAGCTTTTTCATCAAAAAGTTCAAACGAAAGACCTAACCTCATTGTTCTTGGAAGCGGATCAGATTCTCCATTTTCTATATAGCTGATGTCCGGTCCTATATTCTGAACAGATGCTCCAACTCTAAGCGTCTTAAGCCACTCCATGCCAAACAACTCAGCACCAATAAAATTATTCCATATATACAATAAAGAAAGATCTAAAGCCCACGCCTGTCCGGTTCCCCCAGTCATTGAAGTTCCGGTGATATCTGATAACCACCTGAGTACACTTTCGGGCGCCAGGAACGAATATATATACTTCATTCCAATGCCTACACCTAAATTATCAGACATTTCCAAACAACCTCCGACTTTAAAAGCGACATCATATGTCGTCCAGGACGACGAAAAAGACGTATCCCCGGTCTCAGTTTTACCTGTGGTAAGATAGGTCACCGCAAAATCTAAATTTAAATCTTCACCTACAGGAAACAACAAAGTTAAATATTCATAATACATATCAGGATATAAACCAGGCAACCAGTTAGCATGTTGAAGTCCTATCTGTTTAGTATCTTCAAAGGCTAAAGCAGCATCATTATAATAAGAAGAAAAAACATCTCCTTCTGAAGCAGTAAAAGCCCCAGCCATTGAAGTCGCTCTTGAACCAGGAAAAATCATCATAAAAACAGCTCCAGCTTCAAGAGAACTACCAAAAGCAGCTAAATGGAATATTACTATTAGAATTATAAATGAAAAAACTATTTTTCTCATTATAAATCCTCCTTTCAAATTTAACCAGTGTATAACTTTGTTTTCAGGGATAAGATAATAAAAAACCTCCTAATGTCAACCCCAAGTTGTTATATCCCAATCTTCAAACCATAACAAAATAAAACTTAATACAATAGGGTAAAAATCTAATTTTCAAAAAACGATAAAAAAAAGCAGCGTATCGCCTACCGCTAATCGCTTAATACACCCTAAACCTTCAAAAATCCTACTCGCAACTCTCTAATCGCTAATCACTAAGACAGAAATTAACACCCTAAAGTTCCATTATTTATCCGACATCCAGGAATTTTGCTTTATTTCTGATTTTATTAATTTCATCCAAAAAATTATTCTCAAGACGCGCTTCAATTACATTTTTTACAGCATTTCTAACCCAACCAATCATATTTCGCATCGTTAAAGGATCAAAAAATTTGAAATCGGGGAAACCATGCTGCCTCACTCCAAAGAATTCCCCGGTACCTCTCAAGTTCAGATCAACCTCGGATAGCTTGAAACCTGAAGAAACCTTCTCAAGAGTATTAAGCCGCAACGCAGCCTTATCTGTAATATTCGCTTCTTCTGCAATCATTATAAAATATGATCGTGCGTCTCCCCTACCAATTCTTCCTCTCAACTGATGCAGCTGCGCAAGTCCAAATCTATCGGCGTTCTCTACCACCATAATATTAGCCTTAGGGACATCTATACCAACCTCAATAACGGTAGTCGCAATCAGCACATCAATTCTATCTCCTTTAAATCCTCTCATTAATTCGTCCTTCTCTTCGCTCTTCATCCTACCATGCAAAATAGCAACTCTTAAACCCGAAAAAAAATTATTTTTAATATTTTCCGCTTCTTCCTCTATTGAGCGTAAATCCAAACTCTCGGATTCTTCAATAAGCGGGAATACAATATAAGCCTTACAACCACTTTTACTGATTTTTTCTTTAACCCAATTATAGACTTCTGCTCTTTTCCCTGATTTCCTGACCCACTTCGTTTTAGAGGGAATTCGCCCCAATGGCATTTCATCGATAGAGGAAACATCTAACTCTCCGTAAACCGAGAGAGCGAGAGTCCTGGGAATAGGTGTGGCTGACATAACAAGAACATTGGGTTTGCCTTTTCTCTTTATCCTGGCTCTCTGATTAACTCCAAAACGGTGCTGTTCATCAATTACCACTAATCCCAAATCCGGTATTTGAACATCTTCCTCAAGCAACGCGTGGGTACCCAAAACAATACCTCTCTTCTCAGTGATTTCGCTTAAAATTTTTTTTCTTTTGGCCTGATTCATATTACCTACTAAAAGCCATATAGGAACAGATAAACCCGATAAAAATTTACCCATTACGGAAAAATGCTGATAAGCAAGCACCTCTGTCGGTACCATAAAAGCAACATTAAATTTATTACTTAACGAGATAAGCATCGCCGCTATAGCAACCACTGTTTTGCCCGATCCAACATCACCTTGAAGAAGTCTATTCATTGGATAAGATTCACTCATATCCTTTTTGATTTCAGAAAGCGCTTTTT
>Ga0315539_1000537_pt1 | contig 28504 bp, 18 predicted proteins | sample SalMarSW160150MG_FD_203097 | JGI IMG/M metagenome (GOLD analysis project Ga0315539, IMG submission 203097) | Salt marsh sediment microbial communities from the Plum Island Ecosystem LTER, Massachusetts, United States - Salt Marsh Sediment SW1601-150 ...
TGTTCACGTTCCGGTTGTCGTATCATTTGGCAGACCTCCTGTTGAGTTTGGGATCTCAGTCCCATATTCTACAGGTACCTGCCATATGGCGCAACTATAGTTATGCGGCTTTCATAAGTTGGATGCAGAGGCATCTCATTAGCGGTGGCTCTCTCTCAAAGTAAAGAACCATCAACGCCTTAGCACGCTCCAGGGACTCCAACGCAGCATAACCTCACAACAGAAAGGAATCGTGGAAGCAAAAAGAGAATGAACAGGAACCGATCCCTAAGAAGCCCACCTGGGGTTATATTCTTACTGGTGGCCATTTGCCTCAGCATGGTGCTCGTGGGTGCGTGTGCCCAAGCCCGAACGGCTACGTCCACCTACAGCCCAGGCGTGACCTGGACCCGCTCTACCGACGAGGCGAAGATGATCCACGTGCCAGATGGCGAGTTCCTTATGGGTAACGAAGACGCTAACCTCAAGGCCGTAGCCGATGAAGAGCCTGCCCACACTGTATACCTGGATGCGTTCTGGATTGACAGGACCGAGGTGACCAACGCCCAGTACGTTCAGTTCTTGAATGCCCTGGGGGGATACAGGGGCACCTGTGGGGGATATGACTGCCTGGAAACGACGGTTGAAGACAAGGATAGCCACATCCTCCAGCAGGAAGGACGATACGTGGTCGAGAGCGGCTTTGAGGACCACCCGGTGATCGAGGTGACCTGGTACGGCGCCCAGGCATACTGCGAGTGGGCCGGCGTGAGGCTGCCGACGGAGGCCGAGTGGGAAAAGGCAGCACGGGGCGTAGATGGGCGCCTGTACCCCTGGGGAAACGATGTGCCCGACTGCGACAAAGCACAATACGCAGACTGCAGCGGAATGACTGTGCCAGTAGGCTCAAAGCCGGCTGGAGCCAGTCCCTACGGGGTGCTGGACATGGCCGGCAACGTGTGGGAGTGGGTAGCCGATTGGTACGACGAAGCCTATTACGACGGCTCTCCAGCGCGGAATCCCCAGGGGGCGAATTCAGGTGAACGCAAAGCGTTCCGTGGTGGATCGTGGGGTTACCTTCCGAAGTTCATACGTACGACCGATCGCGCCAGGAACCGCCCGTCGTATGCAGGGTTCAACGTGGGGTTCCGCTGTGGAGCGCCAGTGAGATAGCATTATCGAGTTTTTCCTTTGCGCTGGGAGTAAGCGGCTTGCTTTCAGGTCAAGCCTCCGCCTACCGATGCTTTGACATTCTATGCCCAGAGAAGATGGCGCCGCCTAACCAGCGCATGCAGCCGACCCGCTGATCGAGGTTCCAATTGTTGCCGGTCTTGGCTGTGAGTCGAGTCTGTGATTGCTGGGCACGTTGTCTCACCCGCGTGCGGCTGAACCCGCATCCTGTCAGGCGACTGGACATTCCTGATCCTCTCAGGCCCAATATTGCCCTCGCTGAAGAGGGGGGCCAAAGCAAGAGTGGGAGGTTCAGAACGCCTCCCGCTTTTGCTTTTTGGGCTGGGCATCGTACTGGTGGTTGACCTGCAAGGGCTTCTGCTGTATAATATCAAACAACGATGAAGACTTGGTCGAGGGTCTTGACGACCAAGCCGTTCAGTTGGCTGACAAGCGGATGAGGCTGACTGCGCTTCTGCACAAATAGCCTCTGCTTTGCTCCGGCATTTATAGAGAAGATATTTGAAGGAGTAGTCTTATGGATTCCTTGTCCCCTATAGCCAATTCGCTATCAACAATAAGTCGAGAAGATGGCAGAACCGTAAGGGTTACATTATCGAATCAGCTTGTTCGTCTCTTATCTGAACAGCTCTATCAGTCTCCTCTCAAGGCAATAGAAGAACTAGTTGTCAACGCATACGACGCTGATGCAAAGGTGTGTCACATTTTTGTGCCCTTACCTACCGATACAGAACACGAGTTCATAGCTGTTTACGACGATGGCCATGGTATGGATTACCAGGGTCTCTCGGATTTGTGGCTAGTTGGTCGTAGCATAAAGCGCGAGGAAGAGTATGAACGGCGCAGAGCGCGAAAACAGATTGGTAAGTTTGGTATTGGCAAACTGGCTACTTCCACTATTGCTAATCAACTCACCTATCTCTCCAAGACACATGAGGGCATTCTGGGGGTGACGATTGATTTTACAATCTTCCAAGATACTCCAGCAAAGAAGGATGATGATGAGAAGGCAGGCCAAGAGGATGAATCAGATGGTGAGGATAAAAGCCTTGATCAGATTGCACAAATGGAGCTACCCGTCTACGAAATTGAAGAATGGACCGATTTCATCAGAGAAACAGATCTGGAATCTGTTCTAGATGCACTAGGTTTGGAAACCGCAGATCTAAACGCTGAATCTTGGACAATAGCTATTCTGGAGAATCTGAAGGACAAAGCTCAAGATATCAACCATGGTCCTTTAAAATGGGTTTTGCGCACAGCGATGCCTTTGGGCGCAGATTTTCGTCTCTTCCTGAACGGGGAAGAAGTCCTTAGCTCAAAGTTGGACTATGATAGATTTGTCGAGTTCGACCTTACAGAACTACCGCGAGAACGACTTGAAGGACTATCTGAAGACACGGGCGAAAATTGGCATATTGAAGGAGAGTACATTAAACCCGAATCTTTTCCTAGTGGCATAAAAGGACATGCGTTTGTCACACAACGAAGCTTGTACGGCCAAAAGAGCGACGATATTCAAAGAAGTCATGGATTTTTCGTGAGAGTACGTGGTCGCCTGGTTGACTTGGTCGATCCGTTGTTTGGGATGGAACCCCCAAGGTATGGTATACTCAATCGTTTTCATGCGGATATACAAGCCGATGATCTAGATAAATACTTGACTGCATCCAGAGATACGATCGAAGAGTCAAGCATCAAGGTAAAATTCCGAAAACTTTTGCGAGAAGTGATAAATGAGGCAGACATACGATACTTAAGAAAGAAGAGAGAAGAAGAGGCAGAAGAGGCAAAAGGCAGGAAAAAGGAGGGCCAAAAGGAACTTGTTGCCCCAAGATTAGTAGAAGAACCAATTGCTGATGCTCTACTGACTCGACATTATGATTTGAAGGGTGCAGAGGCCAATGATGAGTGGTTTTATCTCAGCCTACCAGAAGACACAGATATTGCCGAGTTGGTACAACTATTATATACCGCACCCCGCAGCAAATATCAGTATCAATATACAACGCTGGGCAAAACCGGCAGATTAGTCAGGTTTGATCCAACGAATTCAACTTTTTGGATCAACACAGAGCACGACTTCGTTAAGGAATACGTGAGTGAAAACAGTTCCAGGCGCTTACTCCAAGACTTTGTAACTACAGAAATGTTGCTCGAAGTATATTTACGGGAAAGACATATATCCCCAGAACTAATCGGTGAAATCTTACAGGTACGTGATAATTTGTTTCGTTCTCTTGCTCAAGATAGGTCTTACTCTTTTCCGATGATTGCCCAACGGCTAAGGGAATCGGCATCGTATGAACATGAGCTTGAGATTAACTTGGTTGTCGCCGCTCGCGCTCTGGGTTTCAATGCCAATCAGATTTCTGGATCAGACGAACCAGATGGACTGGCGAGGTATACGGGATACCCGGGTGGAATAAAAAAACTTGTTTTGGAGGCAAAGTCGTCGAAACATGATGAAAAAAGGCCTGGGCCTATGGAATTTGCCACTTTGCGTACCCATACAAATAAGTATAAAGCCAATGGATGCTTGTTGGTTGCACCTGGTTATGTAGGTCAAGATAATGATGAGAATAAAGTGTCAACACTTGCACGTGAGCAACAGATCTCGTGCTGGACAGTAGAGCAACTAGCCAGAGTGGTCGAAGATGCAGAATCGCGTCATATCGGAGCGAAAGATATTCTTGATATTGTTACCTCACACTTTGCACCGATTGATGTAAAAGAAGCTGTTGAAAAACTATTGACTCAACCAGCTTGGAGCAGCCGAGATCTCTATCGGATCGTTATCCAAGCTCTCAAGGATATGGAGGGGTCTGGCGTGGACGAACCTCGCAATGTCAATATGATCATCGGAGCTATAATGATAAATTCGGAATTCAAGACAATTAAAGCAGATGAAATACGTAAGGCTTTTGCTGAGTTAGCAGGAGCGAGTAAGGGGGCACTAATTTTGGATAGAGACAGCGGAGAGTTTTATGTTACTACTGATATGAATGAACTTGAAAGAAGGGTGGCGGATCTAACCAAATCAAATACCAATGGCAGAAGAATTAGCTGTTTTCGAAACCCATGTATAACTTAGAAGATATTCTAGACACGGTTCGCGTGGGAAGAGCGCTTGAAGAACTGCATCAGTTTCCTGAAAACTGCATTGATGTTACTGTAACATCACCTCCTTATAACAAACGCCGAAACACTTATGGTTGGCTTGTGCAGAGCGAGGGTTACAGTCATTTCAGCGATTCTATGCCAGAGAGTAAGTATCAGGAGTGGCAGATAAAGATTCTTGACGAGTTACACCGGATTACCAAACCAGGAGGTTCTGTATTTTACAATCATAAGATCCGCTGGATAAAAGGCAAGTTGTTGCATCCATATGTTTGGATAGCTCGTTCTGTGTGGGATATTCGTCAAGAGATAATCTGGGACCGGACCTTGGCGGCAAACGTACGTGGTTGGCGCTTCTGGCAAGTAGAGGAACGTATTTATTGGTTGTACAAACCGATTGGGGACCATCTCGTCGGAAAGGAACTGGAATCGCGCCATGCAAAGATGGGATCAATTTGGCAGTTAAAGCCCGTTCCCCGAAACAAAAATCATCCTGCCCCTTTTCCCCTTGAGCTACCAGTGCGCGCCATGTATTCAATGCCGGGAAAGGAACAAAAGGTGATTCTAGATCCGTTCTGCGGAACGGGAACTACACTTGTAGCAGCTAAGCTATTAGGCCATCACTATATCGGCATTGATATTTCCCCCGATTACGTTGCGTTTGCGAAGAAACGCCTGGAAAACTGCGAGAGTGAGAGAGAGATAGCGCAGAAGGAGATGGAGCTACACGTTGTCAACGATCCTTTCAAAGATCGTAAGGAACGAGGCACTGTTAACTGGCCCTACGGCCCCGACAACGAAAGCGAACAAAAAGAAGATGATTCATCTGACTCCCACATATAGAGTGGATGATTTTGGGCTTTGGTCATTGGAATCTTTATCGGTGTTGGGTATCGCCGCCCAACCAGCGCATGGTGTGTCCTGAAAGCTGTCAGCGGCTAATCGGTGCAAGTCCGGTCGTGGTAACTGCTAGGAGGCCACGTAGCAGGCAACCAGTGCAGCCGGGTGACTGGCTGTGCTGAATTTGATAACTTGTCCAAAAACAAAGCGGGAGGTCTTAAAAACGCCTCCCGCTTTTTGCATTGACTAGTCAACCCTCAACCCTAATCCCAGCCCTCCACAGCTATCTCCCCTTTCAAAAAGCGGTCAATGTCCGCTGCAGCGCGCTTGCCGGCGCCCATGGCGCTGATGACGGTGGCGGCGCCGGTGACGACGTCGCCGCCAGCCCACACCCTGGACTTGGTCGCTCGACCCATGTCCTCATCTGCCACTACGGTCCCCCACCTGGTCCGCTCCAAACCCCCGGCCTCGGTGAAGACCAGCGGATTGGGGCTGGTGCCGATGGCGACGACCACGATGTCCACCTCCATGTCGAACTCCGAGCCTGGGATGGGGACGGGGCGTCGGCGGCCGCTGTCATCGGGCTCGCCTAACTCCATGCGGATGCACCTCATGCCGCGCACCCAGCCGTTGTCATCGCCGTAGATCTCCACGGGGTTGGTGAGCAACTCGAAGATGATGCCTTCCTCCTCGGCGTTCTCCGCCTCCTCCAGCCGAGCAGGCATCTCTTTCCTCGAGCGGCGATAGACGATCGTGACTTCCTCGTTCCCCAGACGCAAGGCGCAGCGGGCAGAGTCCATAGCCACGTTGCCGCCGCCCACCACCACCACTCGCCCCTTGACCTTGATGGGCGTGTCGTATTCGGGGAAGAGATAGGATTTCATCAGGTTGGTGCGGGTCAGGAACTCGTTGGCCGAATAGACGCCGTTATAGTTCTCGCCGGGGATGCCCATGAACCGAGGCAACCCGGCCCCCGTGCCCAGGAAGATGGCGTCGTAGCCCTGTTCTCCCAGGAGCTCGTCAATGGTGAAGAGCTTGCCGATGACAGCGTCAAGGCGGATGTCCACCCCCAACTGGCGCACGTAGTCCACCTCGGCCTTGACGATGGCTTTGGGCAGGCGGAATTCGGGGATGCCATAAATGAGCACGCCGCCCGCCGCGTGTAACGACTCGAAGATGGTCACGGCGTGGCCGTAGCGGGCCAAATCGGCGGCGCAGGTCAGGCCAGCCGGGCCTGCCCCGATGATGGCTACCTTTTTACCCGTCGGCGGGGGGAGCTCAGGTATCGCCGCCCCCCTGGCCAGGTCCCAGTCGGCGACGAAGCGCTCCAGGCGCCCAATGGCCACCGGCTGGTACTTCTTGCCCAGGACACAGACCTCCTCGCATTGGGTCTCCTGGGGACAGACTCGCCCGCAGATGGCCGGCAGGTTGTTATCGCCCTTGAGAGCTTCTACCGCGCCAGGCATGTCCCCTTCCTTGATCTTGAGGATGAACTCCGGGATGCTGACATTGACGGGGCAGCCCTCAATGCACTTTGGCTTCTTGCATTGTAGACACCGCTCCGCCTCGGCCTGGGCCAGCTCCATGTCGAAGCCCAAGGCCACCTCATTGAAATTATGGCCACGCACCTCGGGGGCCTGCCGAGGCATCTCCACTCGATTGGGTATCACTTTTGCCATTTATGTCTCCTTTGAATTGAGTAACGGGTAACGAGTGACGAGGGGGAGTCACTCGCCTGTCGTCGCTTGCCATCTCTCCAGCGACTGCTTCTCCTCGTCGAGGTAAATACCCTGGCGGGCCAGCAGCAGATCCCAGTCCACCTGGTGGCCGTCGAACTCCGGGCCGTGGACGCAGGCGAATTTGGTCTCTCCGCCCACCTCGCAGCGGCAAGAGCCGCACATCCCCGTGCCATCCACCATGATGGAGTTGAGACTGACAGTGGTCGGCACGTTGAAAGGTTTGGTGGCCAGCGCGGTGAACTTCATCATGATGGCCGGCCCGATGACCCAGACGTGGCCGATGCCATCGCGGGTCTCCAATAGTTCCTGCAGGGGGTGCATGACGAATGCCTTGCGCCCGTAGGAACCGTCGTCGGTGCAGATGATGAGCTCATCGGAGACGGAGCGCATCTTGTCTTCCCAAAAGATGAGCTCCTTGTTACGGGCGCCAATGATATTGATGACGTAATTCCCGGCCTCTCGCAAGGCGCGGGCGATGGGGAACACGAGGGCAATGCACAAACCGCCGGCCGCACAGATCACCGTGCCGTAATTCTCGATCTCGGTGGGGTTGCCCAGAGGGCCGGTGAAGCTGGCCAGTTCATCGCCGACCTCCATAGCGCCCAGATGCATGGTGGTCTTGCCCACCTCTTGATAGACGATGGTGATCGTGCCCTCGTCGCGATCATAATCGGCGATGGTCAAGGGGATGCGCTCGCCTTCTTCCGAGGCCCGAACGATGACGAACTGGCCCGCCGTGGCCTTGCGAGCCACCTCGGGCGCAGAGATCACCATCAACTTGACGACCGGCGCTAGGGCCTCCTTAGCTAATATCTTATACACACTTGATCCTCCTCGGTTCTGTGATGAAAATAACGGTGATGATCCCCCCCGCAGCAACACCCAAAGGGGAGATTGCCGAATTCCGGGGGGATTATACATCTAAACGATACGACTGTCAAAACGCCTTATTTTTTCGCAGTGAAGACTTCAGCCGTCTGTCACGAAGTCAAGGCGACTAAAGTCGCTACTACGAACTCCTGCTCTACCTCCGGCGAAGCTTGCCCCGCTTTTGCCCTTCCTCCTCTCCCCCGCCCAAGGCCGTTACCTGCCGCAAGACCTCCATGACGGACAAGCCAAGCTTGACCATCTTGCCCGGCGGGACAGGCTGAGGTGACGTCGCCTCCTCTTCTCTGGCAGCCTGTGCATAGAGCCAGGCAGCCAGAATCCCCAGCGCGCTTCCCACTAGCCCTCCGATGATGAGAGTTTTGTTCCGCGAGTTCATTTTTGTCCCCCTTTCAGCAGTAGAAAATCTGTTTGAGCACTTCGAGCTAACTCAATCGCGCAATAGAATACTACCCCAAAATGCCATCTTTGTCAACAGCAAAATGCCGCCTGCTCCAGGGGAGCAGACGGCATAGCGCAGCCGCGCTAGACGGACAGCGAGGCCCAGGGAGACGATCTCTAGAAGGGGATTCCCTCTTCCTCTATCGCCTCCTCCTCTGGGCCCACCGCTGCGCCCTCGGCACGCCCTCCCAGGAACCTGACATTGAGGGCAGTGATCTCGAAGGATGCACCTGCAGTACCATCTTGCCTCGTCCAGATGCGAGGCCCACCGGTCGCGGGGTCAGGCCGCAGACGACCCTCGACCAGCACCTGTCGCCCCTTGGATAAGTACTGGTTGCAGGCCTCCGCCTGCTTGCCCCAAACCGAGACTCGGAACCAGATAGTCTCCTCCTGCTGTTGACCTTCCTGGTTAGTCCACTTGCGGTTAGTGGCCACCGAGAGGTTGGTGACCGGCTGACCACTGGGCGTGTAGCGCATCTCCGGATCGCGCCCCAGGTTCCCCACGATGATGATCTTTTGGTACATTTTCTTTCTCCTTTCGATAATATGGTATCCTTATGGCACTTTTGGCAGACGAAAAATGCCCCGATGGCCCAAATGATACTTCATAAAGCGCAAATTGTCAACACTCGATTTTGCTTGGCCTGGATCGCCAGATCCGGGCCAGGCGCCGGCAACACCTGCACGCGGTAAGGGCACAACGTCACCTGCCGGCCCGGCTCCGGCAGCGGCCCGTTGAGCACGTCCAGCTCGAATCGCAACGACGCCCCCCCCGCCGCCACGGTAACCTGGTAGTGCCCGCCCCGGAAGGAGCGGGTCTGCACCTGCCCGACGATGGGGTTTTCGGCTGGGGTGCCAGTCTCCAGGCAGCGCGCTCCTTCCGGCCGGATGAGCACTGTCACTTCCTGCCCGACGAGCAGCGCGGGCGAATCCGTCGCCATTAGCTGGCCCAGAGCCGTCTCCACTGCCAGCGGCGGGCCTGCCTCTACCACCCGGCCGGGCAGTAAATTCGCCAGCCCCAGGAAACGAGCCACGAACTCCGTCGCCGGTCGCTGGTAGACTTCTTCCGGCCTTCCCTCCTGCACCTTGCGCCCCCGGTCCATGATGACTACTCGGTCGGCTATAGCAAATGCCTCTTGCTGGTCGTGGGTGACGTAGATGGCGGTGACGCCTGCGCCCTTGAGGATGGTGCGCAGCTCGTTCATCAGCCGCTCGCGCAGAGTGCGGTCGAGGGAGGCCAGTGGCTCGTCCAGCATGAGCAGGCGCGGGCGAGGGGCCAGGCTGCGGGCCAGGGCCACCCGCTGCTGTTCGCCGCCCGACAACTGGTTCACGTCCCGCTTCTCGAAGCCGGCCATCCCCACCAGGTGCAGCACCTCGGCCACTCGCTCTCGGATTTCTTCCGCCGGTAGCCGCTGCATCCGCAGGCCAAAGGCAATGTTCTCGAAGACGTTCTGGTGGGGAAAGAGGGCCTGATCCTGGAACATCAGGCCAAAGTTGCGCCGGTGCACCGGCACGTCACGGATGTCGTGGCCCTCAAACAGCACCTTCCCGCTGTCGGGAATCTCCAGCCCGGCGATGATGCGCAGCAGTGTGGTCTTGCCGCAGCCGGAGGGGCCCAGCAGGCAGAGAATCTCCCCGTCGTCCACGACGAAGCTGATGTCGTCTGGGAAACGCCCCTCGCCGTATGATTTGGTGAGGTGGTGGGCTTCGAGTAGTGACATCTCAAAACTCCCCGATCTCCCCATACCTGAACCGCTCAATAGCTAAGAACCCGACTGTGCAGACGATCATCAGCAGGGTGCTCATGGCCAGGGCCTGGCCGTAGTTGATGGCCCCCGGCTGGCCCAGGAAGCGATAGATGACTACCGGCATGGTCGGCATCTGCGGTCGAGCTACGAACACCGTCGCTCCGAACTCGCCCAGACTGACGGTGAAGGCAAACACTGCCCCCACCAGCAGCGCCCGTCCCACGATGGGCAGGTCCACCTCCCGCCACACCCGCCAGGACGAGGCTCCCAGCACCCGTGCGGCCTCCCGCAGGTGGGGATGGATGCCTCGGATGACGGGCAGCAGCGAGCGCACCACGAAGGGGAGGGCCACCAGGGTATGGGCCAACGGGACCAGCGCCGGCGAGGTGCGCAAGTTCAGCGGCGGCTTGGCCAGGGCGATGATGTAGCCAAAGCCCAGCGTGACGGCCGAAGTGCCCAGGGGCAGCATAAACACGGGATCGAGCAGCCGGCCTAGCCAACCCCGCTGGCGAGCCAGCAGCCAGGCGCTGATCAGCCCCAACGTCAGGGCCAACCCCACCGTCGCTCCGGCGAAGAGCAGCGAATTGCGCACTGCCAGGAGGGGCGGCACGAAGAAGATGGAACTCTGCCGGTTGACACTCAGTTCCCGGTAGTAGGCCAGGCTGTAGCCCTGCTGCCCGGCCGAGAGGGAGCGTTCGGCCAGGGAGAGCAGTGGCACCACCAGCAGCAGGATCATGACCGCTACGTTGATCCCCACTAGCCAGCGCTCGCGCCGGGTACGAGGTTGGCGGGCGGTGATCCGGCGAGGGCGCAGTTGCAGCGGCACGGTGATCCGCTGCTGCAGGCGGGTGTAAGTCACCATCAGCCCAAAGGTGCAGCCGATCTGGAGCAGCGACAGGGCCGCCGCCACCGGCAGGTTGAACAGATTGACCGCCTGGCGGTAGATTTCCACCTCCAGCGTGGCGTAGCGGGGACCGCCCAGGATCAGGATCACCCCAAAGCTGGTGAAATCGAACAGGAAGACCAGCAGCGCGGCGGCTGTCAGCGCCGGGCGCAGCAGCGGCAAAGTCACTTCCCGGAAAGCCCGCCAGGGCGAAGCGCCCAGCATCCGCGCCGCCGCCTCCAGTTGGGGGTTCAGGTTGGCCCAGAAGCCGCCCACCATCCGCAGGATGATGGTGTAATTGTAGAACACGTGGGCCAGCAGGATGATGCTCAGACTGTGCATCAGGTTGATGGGCGGGCGGTCGAGGCCCAGGACAGCCATGGGAATCTGGTTGGCCCAGCCTTTGGGTCCCAGCAGCGAGGTGAAAGCCGTCGCCACCACGATGGTCGGCAGGACGAAGGGGATAGTCGTCAACGCCTGCAACAGCGACTTGCCCCGGAACTGGTAGCGGGCGAAAACGTAGGCCGCTGGCAGGGAGGCCAGCAGCGTCAGCAGGGTCGAAAGAGCCGCCTGCCAGGTGGTGAACCACAGCGTCCGAGCGTAGTACGACGTGCTGACCAATCCCCGCAGCGCGGTCAGCGCTGGCCGTCCCTCCGGAGCCAGGCTCAGCCGGAATATGGAGAAGAGAGGGTAGAAATAGAACAGCCCCAGAAAAGCCAGGGGGATCAGGTACAGGGAAACACGGAGAAGAGGAGACGTGGAGACGCGAAGAACTCTCCGTGTTTCCCTGCCTCCGTGTTTCCGTGTTCCTGCGTGTTTCGGCGTCATCAGTGCAACACCGTCTCCGTCCAGGCTTCGATCCACTTCTCCCGGTTCTGGTCAATGGCCTCTGGGCTGACCTGAGCCGGTTTGGGCGGCGCCTCAGCGAACCGGAAGACGTCCGGCAGTTCGGCCTGGGGGTTGGCTGGGAAGACCCACATGTGCAGCGGGATGTCGGCCTGGAAGGCTGGACTGAGCATGAAGTCTATCCACTTTTCGGCCAAGTCGCGGTTGGCGGTGCCTTTCAGGATGCCCACGAACTCGATCTGGCGGAAGCAAGCCCCGTCGCCCAGCACGTTGGCGGTGGGCGGCTCGGTGTACGCGCCCTCGCTGAAGTAGACCTCGGCGGCCGGGCTGGTGGCGTAGCTGACCACGATGGGGCGATCGCCATCCCACCACGAAGCCTGGCCGTAGTAAGCATCCTCCCAGCCGGCTGTGACCAGCACGTCGTTGGCGCGCAATTGGGCCCAGAAGTCGCGGTAGCCATCCTCGCCAAAGTGGCCCACGGTGGCCATCAGAAAAGCCAGCCCTGGCGATGAAGTAGCCGGGTTCTCCACCACCAGCAGCCCCTTCATCTCCGGTTTGATCAGATCCTCCAGCGTAGCTGGCGGGGGGAGACCCTTCTCCTCAAACCAGGCTTTGTCGTAGTTCAGGCACACGTCGCCGAAATCCACCGGGCTGAGCCGGTGTTGGGGATCGAGCTCCAGCTCGTCGGGGATGTCGGCCAGGGCAGGCGAGGCGTAGGGCTCAAAAATGTCGGCCTGGATGGCCCGGCTGAAGAAGGTGTTGTCCACCCCGTAGAACACGTCGCCCAGAGGCGCGTCTTTGCTGAGGATGGCCTGGTTCAGAGCCGCGCCGGCGTCGCCCGATTTGAGGAACTTGATCGTGGCGCCTGTCTCGGCTTCGAACTGGGCAATGACCTCCTGGCTGGCGTCGAAGCTGTCGTGGGTCATCACCGTCAGGGTACGTGGACCGCTGGGGGTTGGGGTAGGGATGGGCGTCACCTTCGGCCCGCAACTGGCCGCCGCCAGCAGCACCAATGCCAGTAAAAAAAGTGCTGTCTGTTTCATGGGAATCTCCTCCTTGCGCTATGGTGTATCATCACGGCCAGTAGCAATCCATGGCCTATCCGAACCCGTGCCTGGGGCGCTGTGAGGGTGTTGCTAACCCCTCGGCCTGGCCCCAGGTGTAAAGCGCCGTTTTCCAGGGGATACTCCAGGCCCTCGGTGCAGATGCCTGTTACCTCCTCCGTCAGGGGCAGGAGGGAGAGGGTATCGCCCACCAGTCCCTCGATGAGGCTCTCGCCGCTGATGAGAGAGACCTCCTGCCTGCCGCCTAGAATCTTGGCTTTGACGTAGCGCAGTTCCGGTAAAGCCAGAAGCAAGACATTAGCCAGGGTCTGATCAATGCGACCGCCCAGAGCGCCCAGGATCAGGATTTCATCAACCCCGTGCTCTATGGCGTAGTACAAAGCCAGTTCCAGGTCGGTCTCATCTTTGCGGGCGGGGTGGGCGAGGACTTGACAACCATCAGCTTCCAACTGGGCCTGGAGGTCGCTGTCGAGAGAATCCAGGTCGCCGATGACCACCTGGGGCTGCAGGCCCAAAGCGAGAGCATTACTGGCTCCGCCGTCGGCGCAGATAACCAGATCCGTTGGAGCGACCAGGTTTTGAGAGAAGTCACGGTCGTGAATTCGGCCGTTGGCGATGATGATAGCCTTCATTACATCACATCCTCCCAGTCAGCACAAAAAACGAGGCCGCCTAACCTGGACAAGGTTGGCGGCCTCGTGACAATCAAATCGCTTTCCTCCGCTGGCATTATCCAGGTCAGGTTCAAGGGGTCGAGGCATTTGGCTAATGGCCGACAGCTCGTCTATCTGCCGCCTGTCAGCCTGGGCCTCTTCTCAGCCTGGCTCACCAGGCTCCCCCAGCCGTTCTTCGGTTTTGGTGATTCAATCTTCCTGCCAATATTATACACCGAAAAGAATGGATGTCAAACCCTCGAAAACCCGGCGATTTAATTCGTCGCCGGGGTCTACGCCGACTTCGTTCAGGAGGATAACCCCTGCTTCTTTCGCTGCCCCGTCCAGGTGGGCCATAGGCTCTTTGACGTAGGAGGTGGTGACCATCTGTTTGCGGTGCTTGACGCAGAGCCTGGCTACCAGCGGGTGATAGACGTAGGGCAGCAGACTGACGGCCAGGTCGGCTTGGCGAATAAAGTCCTCCAAGGCCGCTTCGTCGGCCACGTCCAATTGGCGAGCTTCCCCTTTGGGGTGGCCTTTGATGATGTCCTGGGCCTTGCTGAGGGTGCGGCTGGCCACAGTGACGTGAAAATCCGGCTGGTCCAGCAGGTAGCGGACGTGAGCACCAGCTACCAGGCCAGCGCCAAGAACGAGAATCTTCTTCATGCTTCATATCCTCCTTAATTGGAGACGGCTTCCTTAGCCTCCACCAGGTCTTTGTACTCGTAGGTGTGCCTGAGCTGGCTGAAGGGGGTGGGAATCCCTTCCCAGTCCAGGCGCTGCCCCAGGGGCCAGAGGGTCTCGATCATCCCGGCGATGCCAGCGTGCCTCCCGAAGAAGATCAGGCGGCGGCCTTTCTCGTCGCTGACTTTTTCGTAATCAATGAGGTTGCATCCCAAATCCAGCATCCTTTGGAGCATGGGCATGTTGTAGGGCTGACCCTTGATGACGTGGGCGAAAAAGGCGTAGGTCTTTCCCGGCTCGAAAAAGTCCAGCGGCATCTCTTTCACGGCGAAGATGACGGGGTAGGGGGAGAGGTCCTCCATAACCTGTCCTCCTTGACGGATAATCTTTTCTCTATGTTATCCCACATTCCTTACAATGTCAAGCAGTCCTTCCAATGCAGGGCCATTTTCCCGCAAGCGCCTCCAGGCCAAAAACAGAATACCCCCAAAATCCGATGTTCTGGTTCTTGACAAATGTCCTCATTTTTGGTATAATATATGTGCAGTTAGAAAGCTGATCTCGCTCGCTACTTAGCGAAAAGATCTAACAATTGAGAGAGGAGGCAAATAGTCTAAAGCTTGAGGGGAATCGCGAAAAGTGATAGGTCTTTTGCCTCTGCCGGTGTTAAAGCATCGGCATTTTTCGTCCAAATGGATTTGACAAATTCTCAGAGCCATGTTATAATCCAGTTTACTTGGATGGGAGCACCTTAACAACTGAAGAGTGGTAAGAAGGCTATGCGGAAATTTTGGGTTCCAAAAGTCAACTCTTTACGGAGGGTTTGATCCTGGCTCAGGATGAACGCTGGCGGCGTGCCTAACACATGCAAGTCGAACGAACTAGCAGATAGTAGATAGCGAATAGCAGATGGTTTACCATCAGCCATAAGCTATCAGCTATTAGCTAGTTAGTGGCGAACGGGTGAGTAACACGTAGGTGACCTGCCCCGAAGAGGGGGATAACCGCTGGAAACGGCGGCTAATACCCCATGTGGTCATGGGGGTTAGAGGCCTCATGATTAAAGCTCCGGCGCTTCGGGAGGGGCCTGCGGCCTATCAGCTAGTTGGTGGGGTAATGGCCTACCAAGGCAATGACGGGTAGCTGGTCTGAGAGGACGATCAGCCACACGGGCACTGAGACACGGGCCCGACTCCTACGGGAGGCAGCAGTGAGGGATATTGCGCAATGGGCGAAAGCCTGACGCAGCAACGCCGCGTGGGCGATGAAGGCCTTCGGGTTGTAAAGCCCTTTTCTGGGGGACGAGGAAGGACGGTACCCCAGGAATAAGTCCCGGCTAACTACGTGCCAGCAGCCGCGGTAAAACGTAGGGGACAAGTGTTATCCGGATTCATTGGGCGTAAAGCGCGTGCAGGTGGTGCTTTAAGTTGGGCGTGAAATCTCCTGGCTTAACTGGGAGGAGTCGTTCAATACTGAAGCACTTGAGGGCAGGAGAGGGAGGTGGAATTCCCGGTGTAGTGGTGAAATGCGTAGATATCGGGAGGAACACCAGTGGCGAAGGCGGCCTCCTGGCCTGCTCCTGACACTAAGACGCGAAAGCTAGGGGAGCGAACGGGATTAGATACCCCGGTAGTCCTAGCTGTAAACGATGGATACTAGGTGTGGGTGGCATTGACCCCATCCGTGCCGTAGCTAACGCGATAAGTATCCCGCCTGGGGACTACGGCCGCAAGGTTAAAACTCAAAGGAATTGACGGGGGCCCGCACAAGCAGCGGAGCGTGTGGTTTAATTCGATGCTACACGAAGAACCTTACCAGGGCTTGACATGCTGGTGGTACGGACCCGAAAGGGCGAGGACCCGCAAGGGAGCCAGCACAGGTGCTGCATGGCTGTCGTCAGCTCGTGCCGTGAGGTGTTGGGTTAAGTCCCGTAACGAGCGCAACCCCTGCCGTATGTTACATGTGTCATACGGGACTGCCGGTGATAAGCCGGAGGAAGGTGGGGATGACGTCAAGTCAGCATGGCCTTTATGTCCTGGGCGACACACACGCTACAATGGCCGGCACAATGGGTAGCCAAGCCGCGAGGCGGAGCCAATCCTCCAAAGCCGGTCTCAGTTCGGATTGCAGTCTGCAACTCGACTGCATGAAGGTGGAGTTGCTAGTAACCGCGCGTCAGCCATAGTGCGGTGAATACGTTCCCGGGCCTTGTACACACCGCCCGTCACGTCATGGGAGTCGGCAACACTTGAAGCCGGTGGGCCAACCGAAAGGAGGCAGCCGTCGAGGGTGGGGCTGGTGACTGGGACGAAGTCGTAACAAGGTAGCCGTAGCGGAAGCTGCGGCTGGATCACCTCCTTTCTAGGGAGAAAGGACAAATCCCAATGACCAATGAACCAATGACCAATTTGGGATTTGGTCATTGGGGAATTGGGATTTGAAAAAGCTCCTAGGTCAATCACAGGTTTTCCAACCTGTGTTCTTCCCAAATTTCTGCCCCTTCTTACCACTTCTCAGTTGTTAAGATGGCCAACAAAATGGCTTATGGCAAGTGTGTCATAAGCCATTAGTTATCAACTGATGGGCCTTTAGCTCAGTCGGCTAGAGCATTCCTCTGATAAGGGAAAGGTCCCTGGTTCAAGTCCAGGAAGGCCCACTCCGCATTGCGGATTTTAGATTGCGGATTGCGGAATGAAAATCCGAAATCAGCAATCCGAAATGGATTGGGGATGTAGCTCAGCGGGAGAGCGCCTCCCTTGCACGGAGGAGGCCAGGGGTTCAAATCCCCTCATCTCCACCTCCCCAAGTGAGGCGTTTGACAAAATATTGAGATCGTGGTATACTCTAATCAATAAAAAGACAGCAAGGGATTTATGAGCTTAGATCTAAAATCAGAATTGGATAGGGTATGTTGACGGCGATATCAGCGAGGTTTTCTTAACAGCCTGGCAAGGTATGCCAGGCTGTTTTTGTGTCAGGATTTGGCGATTGGCCTGTGCCAACCAAAAGATAGGTTGTCAGAGGCCAGCCGCCAAAGGCTGGGGTGGCGACAAACTATATTGCCACTTAGCACCTTAAAAACTGAACAGAATGTGAGGACTTCGATTCTGCCGTATCACATGAATTAAGTTACTAAGGGCGTACGGTGAATGCCTTGGCGCCAAGAGCCGAAGAAGGGCGTGGTACACTGCGATAAGCCTCGGGGAGCCGTGTGCAGGCGTTATATCCGAGGATACCCGAATGGGGAAACCCACCCGGGGGAATGCCCGGGTACCCCCAGCTGAATAAAATAGGCTGGGCGGGGGGAACGAGGGGAACTGAAACATCTTAGTACCCTCAGGAAAAGAAATCAACACGAGATTCCCCTAGTAGTGGCGAGCGAACGGGGAAGAGCCCAAACCTGCCTCATGGAGGGCTGCAGTTCTGTGAAGTGAGATGGGGGTTGTAAGGCACGGCCGGGGTTGCTGCAGAGACCCCAGGGAGTCAAAAATCTGGCCTCTAGTCGAACCACGCTGGAAAGGTGGGGCATAGAGGGTGATACCCCCGTAGACGAAAGGGGCCAGACTCCCGTCGTTGACCTTGAGTACCACGGGGCACGCTAATCCTGTGGGAAGCAGGGAGGTCCACCTCCCAAGGCTAAACACTCTTGGCGACCGATAGTGAACAAGTACCGTGAGGGAAAGGTGAAAAGAACCCCTGTTAGGGGAGTGAAATAGAACCTGAAACCGTATGCCTACAAGCGGTCGGAGGGCTATGCCAGGTTGTAGCGCTATGCGCTCCCTGGAATGCCTGACGGCGTGCCTTTTGGAGAATGAGCCGGCGAGTTAATCTCTGTGGCCAGGTTAAGGGAGTTACACCCGGAGCCGTAGCGAAAGCGAGTCTGAATAGGGCGACAGTCGCAGGGATTAGACACGAAACCAGGTGATCTACCCATGGCCAGGGTGAAGCGGAGGTAAAACTTCGTGGAGGCCCGAACCTTTCTCTATTGCAAAAGGGTGGGATGAGCTGTGGGTAGCGGTGATATGCCAATCGAACTTGGAGATAGCTTGTTCTCCCCGAAATAGCTTTAGGGCTAGCCTCAAGCGTTGAGTGACGGAGGTAGAGCACTGGATCGGCTAGGGGGCGTATAGCTTACCAAACCGAACCAAACTCCGAATGCCGTCATTACAAGCTTGGGAGTCGGACGGTGGGAGATGAGTTTCATCGTCGAGAGGGAAAGAGCCCAGACCGTCGGCTAAGGTCCCCAAGTCTAGGCTAAGTGGGAAAGGATGTGGGATTACTGAGACAGCCAAGAGGTTGGCCTAGAAGCAGCCATCCTTTAAAGAGTGCGTAATAGCTCACTGGTCAAGTGATCCTGCGCCGAAAATGTAACGGGGCTTAAGCCTAGCACCGAAGCCGCGGGATTGGTGGAAGCATATAGCACGTGGCCTATAGCGGGCTGCGGTTGAGCCAAGCTCCTGCGCCCAATAAGCTATAAGTCATAAGCTATTTGCTGGAAGCCAATTGGTAGGGGAGCGTTCTGCAGGCGTGGAAGCTGTACCGCGAGGAGCAGTGGAGTGTGCAGAAGTGAGAATGCCGGCATGAGTAGCGAGAAACATGTGAGAAACAAGTTCGCCGTAAACCTAAGGGTTCCGACGGAAGGTTAATCCACGTCGGGTTAGTCGGGCCTAAGCCGAGGCCGAGAGGCGTAGGCGATGGACAACGGGTTAATATTCCCGTACCACCTGGGAGGAGCGAAGGGGGGACGCAGGAAGGTAGACCAGCCTGTTATTGGATTCAGGTGCTAAGCTCGTAGGGAGATGACGACTCCAGGTAAATCCGGAGCCTGATCCCGAGGAGTGATGGCGGTGCCTTAGAGCCAGAAGTGGTTAAGCCAAACTGCCGAGAAAAGCCTCTAAGCGTTGAATTCCGGGTGCCCGTACCGCAAACCGACACAGGTAGGTGGGTAGAGAATACCAAGGCGATCGAGAGAACCCTCGTTAAGGAACTAGGCAAATTAACTCCGTAACTTCGGGAGAAGGAGTGCCCTCTAGGGTGAAGCAAGAACTTGCGGAGCCCTTGGGGGTCGCAGTGAAGTGGCCCTGCCGACTGGTTAACAAAACCACAGGTCTCTGCTAAAGCGTAAGCTGAAGTATAGGGGCTGACGCCTGCCCAGTGCCGGAAGGTTAAAGGGATGGGTTAGCGCAAGCAAAGCTCTGAACTGAAGCCCCGGTGAACGGCGGCCGTAACTATAGACTGGACCGCTGTAGCTACGTTAATAAACCTGGCTATATGCTGGAAAACCCGGCGTATCCTCCGGTACTCGCTCCGGTGAGGAGCAGTGACAATCCGTGAGGTGCGGGCAATCAGCAGGAAAGGCTCTCTTTTAGAGAGAATCCCCAGAGACCATACGCCAGGCATCCACTGAATAGCAAGGAAGCCGCCAATTCAGCAAGATGATGATATGGTCCGATCTCCGTGGCGACACGGAGGGCCAGTTTACTTGGCCGCATTGACAACTCGAAAGAGATTGGTGCAATGTAACAAGATGAACGGTCCTAAGGTAGCGAAATTCCTTGTCGGGTAAGTTCCGACCTGCACGAATGGCGTAACGAGTGGGGCACTGTCTCAACGAGGGACTCGGCGAAATTGAAGTAGGCGTAAAGATGCGCTTTACCCGCAGCAGGACAAAAAGACCCCGTGGAGCTTTACTGTAGCTTGGTATTGAGTTAGGGCTTAGCTTGTGTAGGATAGGTGGGAGGCTGAGAAGCTGGGACGCTAGTCTCGGTGGAGCCGCCAGTGAAATACCACCCTGGTTAAGTTTTGACCCTAACCCCTGACCGTAATCCGGCAGGGGGACAGTGCCAGGTAGGCAGTTTGACTGGGGCGGTCGCCTCCTAAAAGGTAACGGAGGCGCCCAAAGGTTCCCTCAGGCTGAATGGAAACCAGCCGTAGAGTGTAAAGGCAGAAGGGAGCTTGACTGCAAGACCTACAAGTCGAGCAGAGACGAAAGTCGGGCTTAGTGATCCCACGGTACCGTGTGGAAGGGCCGTGGCTTAACGGATAAAAGCTACCCCGGGGATAACAGGCTAGTCACGCCCAAGAGTTCATATCGACGGCGTGGCTCGGCACCTCGATGTCGGCTCATCGCATCCTGGGGCTGGATAAGGTCCCAAGGGTTGGGCTGTTCGCCCATTAAAGCGATACGTGAGCTGGGTTCAGACCGTCGTGAGACAGGTCGGTCTCTATCCGCTGTGGGCGCAGGTGACTTGAGGGGAGCTGCTCTCAGTACGAGAGGATCAGAGTGGACAGACCGCTGGTGTGCCAGTTGTCCCGCCAGGGGCATAGCTGGGTAGCCACGTCTGGCAGAGATAACCGCTGAAAGCATCTAAGTGGGAAACTCGCCCCAAGATTAGGTCACCCACCGGGCTAACCGGGTAAGACCGCCGGGAGACTACCGGTTTGATAGGCCGCAGGTGTAAGCACAGCAATGTGTTCAGCCAAGCGGTACTAACGGTCGAGGGCTTAATTCACTAATGTGACGCGGCGTCGAGTCAGCCCAATCATTCTGTTCAGTTTTTAGGGTGCTAGTCGTAATCAAGGTTTTCCTGGTGACTCTAGCGGAGGGGAAACACCCTGCTCCATCCCGAACCAGGAAGTTAAGCCCTTCAGCGCCGATGGTACTTGGGGCGCAGGCCCCTGGGAGAGTAGGTCGTTGCCAGGAAAAAAGAGGGAGTCCCGAAGGACTCCCTCTTTTTATTGTTGCTTCTTTTTGTTTGCTAATGCAGCGCGGCTCATTCCCAGTGGACAAAACCGCCGCTGTGCGCTATAATGTCATCCAGCAATCACGTGGAGGGAAAAGTCCGTGCCAAAGAAAAGCAAGCCCCTGATATTGGTCACTAATGACGATGGGATTCATTCACCGGGGCTTCTGGCCGCCGCGAAGGCCGTGCATGATCTGGGCGAGGTCCTGGTGGTGGCTCCCAAGCAACAGCAAACGGGGGCAGGCCGAAGTACGTTTGCCTTCAACAACGTGCCTGTTCAAGAAGAACATATAACCGTAGGGGAGCACAAGGTGGCCGCTTTCTCGATCGAAGGCACACCGGCCCAAGCGGTGCTGTACGCCTTGCTGGAAGCAGCTTCCAGGAAGCCAAGCCTGGCCATCTCCGGCATCAACTACGGCGAGAACCTGGGCACAGGCATCACCTCCTCCGGGACTGTGGGGGCAGCCCTGGAAGCAGCGGTCTTCGGCATTCCCAGCCTGGCCATTTCCCTGGAGACGTCCAAGGAATATCACTACAGTCTCTCTCACGACATGGACTTTACAGCAGCAGCCTTCTTTACCCGGATGTTCGCCCAATGCCTCCTCTCGGTCAAGCTCCCGCCCGACATAGATGTCCTTAAGATAGACGTGCCTGAGAGTGCCACCGAGCAAACCCCTTGGCGTCTGACGAGAGTCTCGCGGCAGAGATATTTTTATCCTCTCAACAGCAACCACCTCAGTTCATCAGGAACCAGCACCATTGATTACGAAGTGAGAGTGGACTTCGATACCCTGGAGCCAGACTCGGACATCCTCGCTTTGGTGAAGGATCGGGTGGTCTCCGTCTCTCCCCTAACCCTCGACCTGAGCTCGCGGGTGGATTTGCGCCATCTCGCTCAATTGCTCAGGGCCGGCTAGTTTGGTGAGGAAGTAGTGCACAGCCTGAAATACCTGGAGGACTGATGAGCAGACTGGGGCGAGATTTCTACCGGCGAAGCACCTTGACGGTGGCACGGGAATTGCTGGGCCAGCGGCTGGTGAGAGTTGTGGATGAACAGCGTCTGTCGGGTCTCATAGTTGAAGTGGAGGCCTACATTGGCGAGAACGATGCCGCCTGTCACGCCGCCTGTGGGCGCACCTCGCGCAACGAGGTGATGTACGGCCCACCTGGCCACGCCTACGTCTACTTCATCTACGGCATGCACCACTGCCTCAACGCCGTCGCCGAGGAAGAGGGCTTCCCTGCCGCAGTGCTGATCCGGGCCGTGGAGCCGCTGGAGGGCCTGGAGATCATGCGCCACCATCGCTCCGCCAAGCCCGATAGCGAGCTGACCAATGGGCCGGCCAAGCTCTGCCAGGCCCTGGCTATCGGCAGGAGCTTCAACGGAGTGGACCTTTGCACCGGCGAAGTGCTCTTCATTGAGGAGAGCCAAGTGGTGGCCCAGGGGGAAATCGAGACCAGCCCGCGCATCGGCATCAAAGCTGATGAGTTGGCCAGGAACGTGCCCTGGCGCTTTTACCTCCAGGGCAACGAGTTCGTGTCCCGCTAGTCATTCCCCTGCTCTCCCGCCAGATCCGGCGGCCGAACCGACACAGCCTAATAGCCCAGCTCCCGAATGCGTTCCTCGTCTATGCCAAAATGATGCCCGATCTCGTGGATGACTGTCCGGCGCACCTGTTCTCGGATTGCGACCCCAGTACGGCAAGCTGCCTCTAGCGGACCTTGAAAGAGAGTGATTCGGTCTGGGGGGACCATGCCGTAGTTGACACCGCGCCTGGTAAGCGGAACTCCCTCATAAAGTCCAAAGAGGGTCTGAGGCGGCTTCAGCCCGGCGCGGACGAGTTGGGCGTGGCTGGGCCAGTAGGCCACGGTTATGGCCACGTTGTCCATTCGATCGAGGATCTCTGACGGTAAATTGGCCAGGGCCTCAGCTACGAGGGCCTCGAATTCCTCTCGGGTCATGTTAGTATTTTACCAGAAAGATTCTTACCGAGACGGTAACTGCTCACCCGCTCACGCTGGACCCTTCGGCAAGCTCAGGACAGGCCCTGGTCCAGTGGCCTCAGCGGTCGTTGTGGCCCTGGCCAAACGCACGTTTCACGGTTTGCAGCGTTGGTCATCGTCATTGGAGCAGCGGACTAGGGCCCGCTGCGAGCACAGGGCGAGCAGATACCCGAGACGAAAGGAGAGGCTCTGCTGTCAATGAGGGCCTCTCTTCGATAATCGGGGCATTTGGTATTGGCTGGGGGACGAGGATTCGAACCTCGGCTTACGGATCCAGAGTCCGCTGTCCTACCACTAGACGATCCCCCAGCGCTGGTTACATTTTACCACATTCTTGCTAACTTAGCAAATGCCGGGCAAGTGCATTCTCTCCCTGAGCCCCACAACCGTGAGATCTGGGGGTGACCTCTTGCGTGTGCCTCCCACAAACTGCACGTATGGCTGTTTTCATATGTCATTGACGAACCAGGGATGGAATGGTATAATTGAGCCACACTCGGTGAAATACTATACTCCACTCCTCATCCCGCACAAGAAAATCATCCCGCCGGTTCAGCCAGACAAGATGCCTTAAAAAACGACTGAATGGAGCAATCCGACCGAGTGGGCGCCACTCGGCCGGGGGAGGAGAAGATGAATAGCAAAAAGTTGCTGCCAAAGATAATCAGCCTGGCGCTGCTCCTGGGGCTCGTGGTGGGGTGCAACGCTCCTGCGGTCGCGCCTACGCCCGTCCCACCAACCTCGACTCCGACCACCGCGCCGACACCTACCAGCCGCGCCGATGGCCTGTCGGACGAGGAGGTAGCAACGCTCAGCAGCCTGGAGCAGGTGGACGACTACCCGCTCTACACCATGCGCTACTACGGCCCATACGATCAGAGGGCGTCTTCCATTGAGACGGCATCGCTGCCGTCGTGGGCCTGTTCGCTCTTCGCGGCTCTCGGCGACGCCGACAACATGCTCTATGGCCGCAACTTCGACTGGGAATACAGTCCGGCCGTGCTCCTGTTCACCGATCCACCAGACGGGTATGCCTCGGTTTCGATGGTGGACATTGCCTACTTCGGGTTTGAGGGAGCCAAGGTGGGCACCCTGCCCGACTTGCCTCTCATCGAGCGCCAGGCGCTTTTGCACACCCCGTTCTGGCCGTTCGATGGCCTGAACGAGCGTGGTCTGGCCGTTGGCATGGCTGCCGTGCCGCCGGGGGACATGCGTCCCGATCCAGACAAAGAGACCATCGGCTCGTTGGGGGTGATTCGCGAAATGCTCGATCACGCCAGCAATGTAGACGAGGCCCTCGCCATCCTGCAAAGCTACAACATTGATTTTGAGGACGGCCCGCCCCTCCATTACCTGATCGCTGACTCCTCGGGGCGCTCGCTCCTGGTGGAGTTCTATCAGGGGGAGATGGTGGTCATCCCCAACGAGATGCCCTGGCATCAGGCCACCAACTTCCTACGCGCCTCGGCCGGCGAGTCTGCGGAAGGGGAGTGCTGGCGGTATGACAAGATCAGCCAGCGACTCACAGAAGCCGAGGGTCAGCTTACCGTGCAGGACGCCATGAACCTCCTGTCCGAAGCGGCTCAGGGGAGCACCCAGTGGTCGGTTGTTTACGGGATGAGCACTGGCGACGTCAACGTGACCATGGGGCGGGAATACGACAACGTGCACGCCTTCCCCTTGAGCTTGGAGGGTGAGTAGCGATTCGTCATCTGCTCTGGTAAGCGTCTCCCCGCCGGCCTCGTCAGGTCCCGGCGGGGAGTTTTCGTTTCCGCTATTGACGAAACTGGGATGGCATAGTATATAACGGCTAGAATGCAGCGACAAGTCTGGCGAGTGGTAGCACATTTGGGTAGTGGTTACATTATGGCTGATGGCTAACGCCAGCTTCAAAGGCAGGGCTTTTTTGAGTCCTTGGTGAACGACTTCTTAACGCGAGTGCTGACGGCATCTCTAGTTTAGCAGTTCTCTCCCTCACGGCCTCACCATCGGCAGCTCGGCGAAGTCATCGGGTGATAGGGCGTTGAATTCGCTAGCGTCCACCATGTGAGGCGTGAAGCCGCTCAAAGCCTCCTCCTGGCTGATGGGGAAGTTGGCGGGGTAGGCCACGTCAATGATGCGGGGATGGATGTTGCTGTTGGGCGGAGCGCCGCCAAGACGCCATTGCTGAGCCGCCACTTCCACATCCCGAACGCGCCACACGCCGCTGCTGGGATAACCATCCTGGCTCATCACCAGGGCTAGATAGTGCCAGGAGGCCGGGTCGAGGTACTCAAGGCCCAGACTCTCGGCGAAGACTTTCTTGGCCACGCGGATGGTGATTTTGTTCTGGCCCGGATCGCTGACGATGTTCAGGGTGCTGGCGTCACCGATCTGCACCGGGCTGGGGGAGTCAGCGGTGGGCGGGCCGTAGAGGCCAGGCGTCCAGCCCTCGGCCCAGATGGCTAACTCCCAGCCGCTATCGGCGGGCAGAGCTGCGTTGCGACCGGGTAGCAGCTTCCGCTCGCCGCCCTCCGCCGCATCCACGTAGACGTCCAGGGTGTGGATGCCCATGCCGTTGGGCGCGCCCCAGTCGTTGTTGAGCGGGCCGGCAAAGGTGAAGCGGAAGATGAGGTTGCTGCCGTCCTCGGCCACGGCGAACTCGGTCAGGTCGTAGGCGCGGGCACTGAACACGCCGTCGAGGGGGTAGGTGTAGTCGCCGGAGCCGTGATCGTCCTTCTCCGGATCAACGACGGTGAGGATGGGCGTGGTCAGCCCCAGGTCGGGGACGAGGAGGGCGGCGGGGCCGGCGCCCGGCACCACCTGGATGTCCCGCTGCTCATCCTCACTGACCACCACCCGCAGCTTGAAAGTGTCCCCGGCGTCGGGTTTGCCAAAGCTTGCGTAGGGGATGGCCATTTCCAGCGTGCTGCCGGCTAGGCCCACCTGCAACTCTGTTTCGGCTTGGCTGTACGCGCCGTCGTCTACAGCGTAGAAGGTGGCGGTGGCAGCATCGCCCTCGACCGTCACCTCCAGCAGCGCGTTGGCCCCGAAGCCCAGCAGGGTTTCGGTACGCTTCGCACTCAACCCAAGGGTTTCCTCAGCACCGATGCGGCTGAAGGGGGTTTCGCTGCCGCCGCCGGGCCGGGTCAGATAGAAGCCCAGGCGCGTATCGTCGGCCACGTCCCCCCAGGGGTGGCGACTGTCCAGCCGCAGGAACAGGTTCTCCTTGTCGAAACCGTACCAGAGCTGGGCGATGATTCCTTCCTCTTCGACGTAATAGCCCCCACCCTGCCACTCATCTTCGCTGGCCAGACCATCCACATCGGGTGTGATCAACGCCGACGCGCCGACGACCGGAGCCACGGCTCGCTGAGGAATGACCGGCACCTTGAGGAAAGTGGGCATCTCGGCGCCCATCAACTCGTAGACCCGTTGCAGGGTCAGCCGGAACTGCAGGTCGAAGCTGTCGTCGTCACCGCTGTTCTGGTCGGCGCCGTACCACCAGAACCAATCGCTGCCCTCGGCGGTGTAGATGGCGTCCATCACCGCCGCCAGGGTGTCCTCGTCCAGATTCTTCTTGCGCTTTTCCACGAATTCCCGCACCCGGCCCAGGTAGTCCCAGGCCCGGTTCTCCTCGTCCTCGCCGATCCAGGTCAGATAGTCGGGACTGACCCAGCTCCCGGCCCACAGCTCCTCGATTTTGGGCTGGTCGGGGAACTGGGCGATGTAGGCGCTGGGTGTGATGGTGCGGATGGTGCCTTTCTCTTGCTCTTCCTGAAGCAGCCGGTACACGTTGTGAAGGAAGTCCTTGCCGTCGTTGAGATAGTGCTCCCAGGCGTTTTCGCCGTCCAGAATCACGCTGACCAGGTGAGGGCCAGTCACGCCGATTTCTTCCAACCTGGCGCGGATAGCGAGAATGCGATTCACAAAATCCTGGGCAGCCTCCAACCCTTCGCTGCCGCTGTAGGTAAAGCCGACCTTGTCGCTGATGACCTTGTCGCGAAAGACGACGTAGAGCTCGGGATCCTGCTGGCGGTCCTGGACGATGTAGGGGCGGTAGAGCAGGTCGGGATCCTGCACGACTTCGCTGGAATCCCGCGCGAAACTCTTGCTGCCCAGGCTGCGGGCCAGCACCTCCTCGTCGCTGGCCATCCACTGGATTCCGCCCCGACTGACCAGGCCGACGATCTCCTCGGCCACGGCGCCCTCGGCGGGCCACATGCCCGTGGGCGGGCGGCCGAAGGTTTCACTGTAGAAGTCAACCCCCAGTTGCAACTGGGCCACAGCGTCGCGCGGATAACTGAAGCGAGGCGGCAGCTCGATGTCGGGCACGGCGACGCTGGCCAGGTTGCTGTCCAGCAGCAGGGGCAGGATGGGGTGGAAGAAAGGGGTCATGGTCACCTCGATGCGGCCCTCGTCTTGCAGGCGCTTGTGCAGCGGGATGACCTCGGCCACCAGACGGACGTGTTCGTTCAAAACGGTGGCCTTGTCTTCCTCGGCGAAATCCCGCCCCTGGGCGACCAGGCTGGCCAGCGGCTCTTCAGCCAGCCAGTCGGGGTCGGTCCAGCCCAGGTTGAAGAGCACCTGCAGGTCGAGCCAGGTCTGGGTGTCCCAATCGCCGCTGTTGTCGCGGTCGTTGGCGATCTGCTGATAGCGGGGAAAGCGGGCGATGATCTTGGGGTTGATGTCGAAGAAACGGCTGCGGATGAAGTCCTGCTGCTCGTCGGTCAACCCCGCAGCAGGGATCACGGTGTGCACCTCATACAAGTCCCTGGCGCCGCTTTCCAGATCTAGCAACTGGCGCAGCAGAGAGGGCGTCAGGTTGAAGGTGACCTGGATGTCGGGATACTGCTCCAGGATGGCCGCCATGTCCACGTAGTCTTTGGCGGCGTGCACACGGACCCAGGGTTTCTGGTAGACGCCCGTGGCCGGATCTTTGAAATAAAGTGGCTGGTGTTGGTGCCAGATGATGGCCAGGTACAGCGGCTCTGCAACCACTGTCGGAGGCGTAGGCTCCACTGTAGGTGTAGGCGCTGCCGTAGGCGGTGGCGTTGTCGGCTCGGGAGTGGGCGTAGCAGCCGGAGTGGGCGTTTGCCGGCACCCGGCGGCCAGCAGGGACAGCAGAAGAGCCAATACGAGAATACCATTCAGAAAACGCAGTCGCAGATTCATTTTGACCTCCTCCATGCTATTTTGCCCATAAACCCCCCGTTTCGGTCATCCAATCCGCTATCCTGTCAGTTGCCCCTGCCACGTTGCTGTCCGATAGGTCCAGTTCCAACGTCGGTAGAATGGATTCGCCGACCAGCCGGCGCAAGAGTTCCTGTTCCTCGATGAACACTTGCAGGTCGTCGTACTGGGACGGGTTGCCCGATACCTTGAGCCGCTCTGCGCGGGCTCCTTCAAAGGATTCGGGCGTCCGCGTGCAGAATACCAGATGGAATCCAAGGGCCGCTAACCTCTCCTCGAGCCAGCGGAAATCGTAATCCTGGCCGTAGGTTTGCAGTTGGTAAGCGCGGGTGGATACGTGGAAACGGTCAACGATCCACGAGTAGTAGCGCAGAAGCTCGAAAAGCCGGACCCAGGTTCGATAGGTCTCCATCGCCAGGGCCTCCTCGTGGGGCTCAAAGTTGATGAGACCCCGCCCCCAGGGGAAGTTGGTGAAGCCGCACCATTCGGCAGAAATGAGCGGAGAATGATAG
>Ga0315539_1000544_pt1 | contig 28399 bp, 22 predicted proteins | sample SalMarSW160150MG_FD_203097 | JGI IMG/M metagenome (GOLD analysis project Ga0315539, IMG submission 203097) | Salt marsh sediment microbial communities from the Plum Island Ecosystem LTER, Massachusetts, United States - Salt Marsh Sediment SW1601-150 ...
AGTCAGCCGTGATAGTTAACGCAATCGCCGCTCACCATGAAGAGATAGAACCCGAAACTCCCTTTGCGGTTCTTCTGCAGGCAGCTGATGCAATCTCAGGAGCAAGACCGGGAGCAAGAAAAGAAACCTTAGAAGCCTATATCAGAAGAGTCGAAGAATTGGAAAAAATCGCTTCATCTTTTAACGGAATAAAAAAGGTTTACTCTATACAGGCAGGAAGAGAAGTCAGAGTCATAGTTCAACCTGAAACTGTTTCAGATAACGGAACAAGAGAACTTGCCGCAAAAGTAGCCAAGAAGATAGAAGAAAATTTAAGCTATCCAGGAGAAATAAAAGTCACTGTTATAAGAGAAACCAGAGCCGTAGAACATGCGGAGTAACTAAGATAAAACATTTTGTTTGGTTCTTAGTTTAAGGAGTAAATGTTGAAGATACTCTTTATTGGTGACGTCGTAGGTAAACCGGGGCTTAGAATTCTTTCAAAATTCGTCCCGGACTATAAAAAAGAAAACAAATACGACTTAATCTGCGTAAATGGAGAAAATGCAGCCGGAGGTTTTGGTATAACCAAGAAAAGCGCGTTAAAACTAAAAAGGTACGGTTGTGACGTAATAACCACCGGTAATCACATTTTCGATAGAAAAGAAGAGCTCGAAGAAGTTTTCGAACTTAATAATGTAATACGACCCTTAAATTACGAAGAATCTTTTCCCGGCAAAGGTTTTACAATAATAGAGATAGAAGATAAAAAAGTTGCTGTGGTCAACATACAGGGACAAACTTTTATGCCCCAGAAGCCTAAAACCACAAGTCCTTTTGAAACGGTTAAAAATTGTGTTGAAAAATTGCTGAAAATCACATCGATAATAATAATTGATATGCATGCTGAAACGACCGCCGAAAAAATTGCAATGAGATATTTTTTGGACGGACGAATTTCAGCGCTTATCGGCACTCATACACATGTTCAAACAGCCGACGAAATAATTTCACCCGGCGGAACAGCTTACATAACCGACGTTGGAATGACCGGAGCGTTTGATTCGGTAATTGGTATGCAGGCAAAACCGATAATAAAGAAATTTATGGGTGATAAAGAACAACCATTTAAACTTGCAAAAAAGGATATTAGAATGAATGCAGTAGAAATAGAAATTGCCGAGGCCACCGGCAAGGCAAAATCTATAAGGAGGATAGAAATTGGAGAAAATTCTTAAAGGTAAGGTAGTAACAGAAAGCATTCTTGAAAACCTTGAAAATCAAAAACAAAAAAGAAAACTTGGTATATTAAGAATAGGTTATAACCCCGGAAGTACTTATTATATCCGAAGTATTACTAAAACCGCTGATAAAGTAGGAATATCTGTTGAAACATTGGAATTAGAAAAAGGTACCAGCGAAGAAGAAATAAAGAAATCCCTTAAGGAAATGGCGGAATCAAAAAGAGTCAACGGAATACTTATATTGGAACCTTTACCAAAGAATATAAATATTATTGAATTAATAGAACTAATAGGTAAAGACCTGGATGTTGAAGGCATGCATCCTTACAACCTTGGAAAATTATTAATGGGTAATCCGACCATAATCCCTTCCACTCCCGGAGCCGTGCTCGAATTGATGAAATACTACGATATTGACCCTACAGGAAAAGAGACTGTAATAATTGGAAGAAGTAATGTTGTCGGTAAACCCCTTGCCAATTTACTGCTCAGGAAAGCACAACTTGGAAACGCAACCGTTACAGTATGCCATTCCAGAACAAAAGAAATCAAGAATATTTCTAAAAAAGCAGATATCTTAATTGTTGCCATAGGACAGGCGGAATTTGTGAATGCTAAATTCGTAAAAGAAGGAGCAATAGTAATAGATGTAGGAACAAACGAAAAAGACGGAAAAATGGTCGGAGACGTTCATTTTGAATCTGTAGAAAAGAAGGCTATGGCAATAACACCGGTACCCGGAGGTGTCGGCAGTATTACAACAGTAATGTTATTGTCGAATTTGTATAAATTGTGAAAAAAAGAAGCCAGGAGCCAGAAGTCAGCATCAAGAATCCCTTCATCACCCACCAACAGACCAACACACCAACCGACTAACGAAATAAAATATGCTTATTTACTCTGTAACTGAAATAACTTCCACAATAAAAAAACAGATATCCAATATCGGATGGGTTTGGGTTCAGGGTGAAGTCAGTAATTTAACATATCACAATTCCGGGCACATTTATTTCTCCCTGAAAGATAAAAATGCTGTAATTAGAGGAGTAATATTTAGAAGGGAAGCCAGTAAATTGGAGTTCAGGCTGGAAGAAGGAAGAATATTCCAAATATATGGAAGAATCGATATCTGGGAAGGGTCCAGCCAGTATCAAATAATAGGAGAAAAAGTCTTACCGGGAGAGCTTGGTCGGTTTTACCTTAAATTTCAAGAAATTAAAGAAAAATTAGAAAAAAAAGGCTTTTTCGAAGAAAAAAACAAAAAGCCTATCCCTTATTTACCTGAAAAAATCGGCATTATTACATCAGCAGAAGGAGCCGCAGTTAGAGATGTCCTCAAAATTATAAAAAAACGTTTTGTGGGCGTAGAAGTTATCGTTCGCCCAACAACGGTTCAGGGAAATGATGCACCAATCGATATAATTAACGCCATAGAAGACTTTGAAACGTTTGGAGCCATAGATACCTTGATTATAACAAGAGGAGGCGGTTCTATCGAAGATTTATGGGCTTTTAACGACGAAAGAGTCGCAGAAACCGTATTTAAATGCAAAATACCCATTATTTCCGCCGTAGGACACGAAAGAGATTTCTCTATAGTAGATTTCGTCGCAGACAAGCGCGCCGCAACACCCTCAGAGGCAGGAGAACTTGTCGTACCGGATATAAACGAAATAAATAGTCTTTTAGAGAATATTAGATATAAAATCATAAAATCCACCTCACAAAAGATAAAAACTTATTTTTTGCGCCTGAAAACAATAGAAAAAAGCTACGCAATAAGACGCCCCCTCTCCATATTTCAATTAAAAGAACAACAACTTGATCATCTTTACAATAAACTGACCAAAGAAATTAAATCAAAAATAAGCAAAAATCAGGAAAAAATTAAAGGACTCGAAAACATTATCCAGGCAACCTCGTACAAAAGGACCCTCAGTAGAGGGTATTCAATAACGAAAAAAGGAAATAAAATCATCAAAGACTCATCAGAACTCAAGAAGAAAGATTTAATCGATATTGAGTTTCATAAGGGCAAAAGTACGGCGATTATTGAAGAAACCGAATAGCAACAGCTATTCAGATTCAAGTCACGAGTCGTGCATCATAAGTCAATAGTCAAGAAAAACTCAACCCGAAGAAGCAAAACAAGATTCAGACAAGAATATCCTAACCTGTAGAATTTTAAATTTTTCCGATATAGCAAGTTTAACTTAATTTAACTAAGTTGTTTTATTTGTTTGGCTTAATCTATTAATTCTAAACTTGAAATAGCTGTAAAAATATATATGTTTTCGTCTTCTTAAATGTCTGATCTCGGCATTCACCTCTACCCCATTTTTGGGGAATGCGGAAAGCGGATAGCGTTTTATACTTGACATTTTTATTATTAATCGTTAAAATCTAAATATAAAGGAAGTGGTATGGACGATAAAAATTTAGAAATAAATAAATCGGAAAAATATAATTTAATCCCCGGTGCGTTTGAATGTTACGGTCACGGTTGGAGACAGCTCTGGAAAAACTTTCTCTAACTATTTGTGATATTTCTAATATTTCACTTTACGTCACAATTTGCCGGTATTTTCTTCATTCCTATGTACTTTATAGCCTTCTTTGAAAAGGAGCCTGACTTTGTAATATTTTTAATCCTTTTTATAGCTATTGCTGGGATTTTATCCATAGTATTTATGTTTTTGGTAGTTAGACCTATACAATTTGGACTATCTTATCTAAATTTCAAGGCATCAAGAGGAGAAAAAATTGAAATAAAAGAATTATTCTCACCTTTCAAGGACTACGGGAACGTTGTTCTTGCGGGTTTTCTAACCGCTCTTATAGTAGGATTTGGGACACTTTTCTTGATTATCCCCGGTATTATCCTTGCATGCAAGCTTATATTCGTTCCTTATATAGTTATGGATAAAAAAATGTCTGCGATAGATGCCATAAAGGAAAGCTGGATAATGACGGATGGGCATGCCTGGACAGTATTTGGTATGGGATTACTCGGTATTCCAATAGTTCTTGCGGGGTACATCTGCCTTTTTGTAGGTGTAATTATATCTATAATGTGGATTTACATTGCTATTGCATCTCTCTATCACGCAGTTCGTTTGGAAAAAGGCTAAACTCTTAGTAAATTGATTAATTAGTGAATTAGTTAATTGGTTTTTCCTATTCAACTATTCAACAATTCAACCGGACCGAAGGATCCGTGTAGCTATTTAACACCCCAGATGTAGGTATATAACTCCTTAACAAGACATTTATTCTTTTTCATATCTTCTTCTATCTTTTGAATTCCTTCCTCAAAACTTTCATCACTTATTAACTTTATTGCTGAAAAAGCTTTATTTTTAAACTTTTGAAATATTTCATCACTCATTTTATACTCTTTTTCCGAATGAGTTATCTCAATTCCTTTAAAACCATTGTTTTTCATTTTTTTTACTATTTTATAGACACCGGGATATCTTTTCTTTTCAATTTCTAATGACTCTGGAAAATATTTTGTTATTGTTCTATTTTCTAAATCTTCCCCGGAATCTGTTACTGTGACTAATATCCCATCTTTATTTAAAACACGATTACATTCTTTAAAATAATAATTTAAATCTTTAACATAATGAATTACATCAATTGAATACACCAAATCAAAGGAATCATCCTCATAATTAAAAACGTTATCCAGATCATTAACATTTAAATTTAAGCCCGGATTTTTTTTATTTGCTTCTTTTATCATATTCTCGGAATTGTCAAATCCATAGGAATCGGAATTAAGTTGTTGTGTTAAAGCAAACAAATAATCAGCCGTACCACACCCCATTTCCAATATTTTTTCGATATTTTTATTTTTCATCTTCTCCAAAACATGATTAACCACAGTAGAATTTGCATTTCTATGTATTGAATAATTTGCTGAGATATTATCATAATCGATATTATAATTCATTTCTATGAGAATATTGTTTTTAAGACTTTTGTCAAGATGTATTTGCCACTGAGGCACAGAGAACACAGAGCCATACCCCAACCTACTTTTTTTATTGCGTTTATCTAAAAACACCTCCCAAAACATAACTTTTTTACATGTAGAACATTTAAATATTGTAGTTTTTTGCTCTCTGTGGTTAAAAAAATCAGGGTCGTGTGGGTCTTAAACAAACAAAATATTATCTTTTCTCTGCGCCCTCTGCGTCTTTGCGGTGATACTCCCTTGAATTTATCCGCATTCTCCATATAATTGAAAAATGAAAGTTATTTTAATCGACTACGACTCGATAAAAAAATGTATAACTGCGGCAAGAACCTCCCACGGTTCAGCCTCGGATAATATGGGTCTAAAAGATAAGAAACTCATTCGAAATCTTATAGAATGGAAACATACATCGATTTTCGAACATTGTAGCTATACTTTTAAGATAGAAGGGGTTTCCCGTGCCCTACTTCAGGAACTTGTACGTCACAGAATGGCTAGCTATACGGTACGTTCAACAAGATATACCCTAAAAGATCTGACAAAAGATAAAGATATAGAAAAGGCAGAAAGCCCTTCCGGCTATAAAAAAATCGTAAAAAGATACTGTGTTGTACCCGAATTACCTGACGAAGTTTTGGGAAAATTTTATGAGACAACTGCCCAAAACTTGAAACACATATTATTATTTTTATCAAAATATAAACTTTCTAACGACCTTATTAAATATCTTCTTCCCGAATCTTTTAAAACTGAATTAGTTATGACCTTAAACGCACGCAGTTTCAGAAACTTCCTTAAATTAAGAACGAGTAAAGCAGCCCTCTGGGAAATCAGAAAGCTCGGTCTTCTAATGTATAAATCTATCCCTAAAGACCACAAAATTTTGTACGAAGATCTACAAATCGAAAAAAACTAAACTTATTTTCACACAGAGACACAGAGGACACAAAGCCCTCTACACAACCCACTTTTTACTTGTTGTTTTTACTACTCAACCATTCAACAATTTAACCATTCAACTGTTTTTAGGACAAAGGTCTAAAAACCGATCTAATATCTTGTCGACAAAACAAGGCTTACCGCAAAAACACCTGCTAAACCCCACATAATCGGATGAACTTCCTTAATTCGACCCGAAAAAAGCTTCATGATAGGATAAGAAACGAAACCGAGTGCCATCCCGTGAGATATATTATAGGTCAAAGGAATTCCGATTAAAACCAAAAAAGCAGGAATTGCCTCGGTTACGTCATCCCATTTTATATTTGCGACACTTTTAATCATAAGAGCGCCGACAAGAACAAGTGCCGGTGCAGTAACGGGATAAAATGTGTTAGGTCCAACCTGATAACCTCCACCAATTGCTTTTACAAGCGGATAGAAAAATATTGCCAGCAAGAAACAGGCAGATGTAAAAATATTAGACAGCCCGGTTCTTCCACCCTCACTTACTCCGGTTGCACTTTCGATATAGCTTGTAACTGTAGAAGTTCCAAATAAACTTCCCGCAACTGTTCCTATTGCATCAGCCATCAGAGCCCGACCTGCCCTGGGTAAATTTCCTTTTTCGTCAAGCAAATTAGCATGTGAGCTGACGCCTATCAACGTTCCGACTGTATCAAAGAAATCGAGCAGGAAAAGAACCAGAATAGGGACAATATACTCCCAGTGAAAAGCTCCTAATATGTCAAGTTTGAAAAACGTAGGAGCTAAGGAAGGTGGCTTGGAAACTATTCCTCCAAACTTAACTATACCCATGGGAATCCCGACAATCGCAGTAATAAGTATCCCCCACAGAATTGCACCTTTTATTTTTCTCGCGTATAAGAAAAATATAATAATAAGCCCGATGAAAAATAATAGTGTATAATTGGTATTTAGACTACCAAGGGTAACTAAAGTTCCGGGGCTATCTTCAATAACTCCCGCCCATTGAAGTCCGATAAAGGTAATAAAAATCCCTATACCTGCAGCGATTGATTTTTTTAAACTTTCCGGAACCGTATTGACAATTGACTCTCTAACTTTAAAAAGCGTTAATATTACGAATAAAATACCGGAAATAAAAACAATTCCCAGAGCTTTTTCCCAAGCTACTCCCATTCCAATGATAATAGTGAAGGCAAAGAAGAAATTTTCTCCCATACCCGGAGCAAGTGCTATAGGATAATTGGCGTAAAGACCCATAATAAGAATAGCAATAACAGAAGAAATTATTGTTGCCATCATAACAGCACCGAAATCCATGCCTGCATGAGAAAGAATAACCGGCTGAACAAAAATTATATAAGCCATCGTCATAAAAGTTGTTACACCGCCGATAGCTTCAGTTCTTACGGAAGTATTATGTTCTTTTAGCTTAAAAAAATCCATTTGCCCCTCCTTTTTAGGTACTAATAATATTTATACAACCCATTTAATAATTTTCTCAATACTTTAAATAAAAATACAAATTTTCAAAATTTTGTCAAGTTTTTTCAAGTTGAAGTTTCATGATTTTTTTATTAAAAATGCTATAACATATTTTTCCGCAAGGATTAAAAGTGAGGGTTGACCGTTCAGAAGGGCGTCTCGGAAGCCGAGCGGCCATGGTCTATTGAAATCTTCGGATTTCAATAGGAGCGAGGCTGAGAGCCGAGTGGCAATTTTCTTGGTGGGAAAATTGACCACGTTCCTGATGAATGGTTAGCCCTCTCTTTTGTCTAAACCGAGGACTAACACTATCCACTTTTGAATTTAAAGAAAGTTGTACGATTACTGGTTTTTAAAAAATTAGGGCTCAAAAATTCATGAAACTTCAATTTTCAAGCCCTTGACATGAGATTCGCGATATTTATTATTTAAAAAAATAAGGAGGCGTTGATGGATCCGGTTTTAATAGGTTTCGTTATTTATCTTACTATAGTACTTGGAATTGGTATTTGGACTTTTCGTCTTACAAAAACACAGGAAGACTTTATTATAGCAGGAAGAAGACTTAATCCATGGGTTGCCGCATTCTCAGAAAGAGCATCCGGAGAATCAGCATGGCTGCTTTTGGGACTTCCCGCTATGGCACTTACTGCCGGATTAATAGAAATCTGGACTGCTATTGGCTGTATATCAGGAATTATTGCGGCATGGTTTATAATTGCGAAAGATCTAAGAGTTAAAACGGAAAAACTGGGTGCTATTACATTACCGGGATTTTTCTCGAGAAATTTTGGAATGGAAAACAAATTAAACGAAATTATAGCAACATTTATTATAATATTTTTCTATTCATTATACGTATCAGCTCAATTTAACGGTGCCGGAAAAACCCTCCATACTACTTTTGGATTACCTCATTTAACCGGTATAACAATAGGAGCCTTAGTTATCATATTTTATACTTTAATGGGAGGATTTTTAGCTGTTGCCTGGACGGATTTCCTGCAAGCAATACTGATGTTTATAACTCTCGTAGCTCTTCCTATAGTAGGTTTCATAGCGATATTAAAAGGAGGATACGATATAAATTTCACTCTTTCCTCACTGCTGGGAAACCGTACAGGTTGGCCTGCCATTGCCGGTGTAATCGGAGGGCTTAGCTGGGGCCTTGGATATTTCGGACAGCCACACACCATCGTAAGATATATGTCAATAAAGGACCCTGAGAAAATAAGAATAAGCAGAAACATTGCAATTGCATGGAGTATACCTGCATTCTTCGGAGCATTTTTTATAGGTGTAGTCGGAAAAGGCATTGTACCCTCGAGAGCGTTAATCGATCCAGAATCTCTTATGCCCCACCTCGCGACAACCCTTCTTCCCCTGTGGCTTGCCGGGATTTTAATTTCCGGCGCGATTGCCGCCATGATGTCGACTGCCGACTCCCAACTCCTCGTCGCATCTTCGGCTTTATCCGAAGACGTTTATCATAACATATTTCGAAGAAAAATCTCCCAAAAAGCGCAACTAATGGCTTCAAGAATTATAACTTTGCTTGTGGGAGCATCAGCATTTATACTTGCGATTAAATCACAAAAACTAATATATACAATGGTCTCTTACGCCTGGAGCGGATTGGGAGCTTCATTCGGACCTGCCATTCTATTTTCATTAAAATGGAAGAAAACCACAAAATACGGAGTCATGGCCGGAATGCTGACCGGTGCTATAAGCACAATAATCTGGGCAAACACAAAGATTTTAAATGATTTTATAACGGTAAGAGTTGCCTCATTCGCCCTTGCCACAATCGCAATCATCGCAATAAGTCTTTTAACACAAAAAAAATAAAGATATATAAGCCATTCGATAATAACCATTATCAGGCGTCCAAAATTAAAGGGTCAATAGTTAATATCGAAATTTATTGCAAATTTATATTTTTTAATCCCAAATAGCAAAAATCCAGCCTGCCCCTTGACAAAAAGAAAATAATAACTATATTGATTTCGGCATTTTTGAATAAATATGCATAATTAGCGAATAATAATTCATAAACCAAAGGAGGCCATTATGGTCGAAGAGAAAATTGGAAAAGGCAAAGAGGCTATTCTCGCAAAGAAATACCACGAAAGGTTCTCAAATCCTGCGATTAAAGAGATGCTTGTTGTAAAAACTCAAGTCAGGAATGCGATGGCGAACTACCTTTTCAATAAGGGCTTCCTTGAAATCTCAGCCGTTATGGTATCACCCGAAACGGATCCGCTCTGTCATGACGTTTTTTCGACTGATTTCGAATATTACGGAGAAACATATACGATAACAAAGAGCATGATTTTACATAAATTAATGGCTGTAATTGGGGTAGACAAATTTTTCTGCTTTTCTCCAAACATAAGACTTGAAGTTATAGAGACCGCACATTCCGGGCGGCATCTTTTCGAATTCACTCAGCTTGATCTCGAAATAAAAAACGCGAGTAGAGACGATTTACTTAAACTTGGAGAAGAGATTTTTACCCACGTTTTCACGGAAGTCAAAAAAAACTGTAAAAAACAGCTTGAATTTTTTGAACGTGATTTAAAAATACCCGAAACTCCATTTAAGAGAATTGTCTTTACGGAGGCAATGGATAAACATGGAGAAGACTTTGAAGTGATTCTTTCCGAAGAAATGGAAGATCCATTCTGGCTTATAGATATCCCAGACTGGAAAAGGGAATTCTACGATAAAGAAGATCCAAAAAGACCGGGAATATTACTGGATATGGATATAATATACCCCGAAGGTTTCGGCGAAGGGCTCTCCGGCGGTATGCGCGAAAACGAGTACGAAAAAATAAAGGAAAGAATAATTCGTCAAAACCTGGATTTAGATGATTACAAGTTGTATCTGGAACTTGCGAAACTGGGACTTCCGCCTTCGGGAGGCTTCGGAATAGGAATAGAAAGAATAACCCGATATATATGCGGTATTAAACATGTAAAGGATGCAACTCTATTCCCTAAGATTCCGGGTGAATTAAGCCTATAATAAAAATATTACAGATAGAACAGTAAAAATTAAATAAAAAAAGGAGAGTTAAGAAATGTCTGAAGAAGCTTTACGGGTAATCACAGTAGGATTGGATACGGTATGGGTACTTTTAGCCGCGTTTCTTGTTTTTTTCATGCAGGCAGGTTTCGGCATGGTGGAAGCCGGCTTTATCCGCGCAAAAAATACCTGTAACATACTAACCAAAAACTTCCTGGACTTTTGTATGGCTTCTATCGGATTCTTTATGTTCGGCTACGCGATAATGTTCGGAGGAGGAAACGCTTTTTTGGGGCTTAAAGGATGGTTTCTGATAGGCGCCGAATCGGGAGCCGATGTTCCGCTTTACGCTTTCTGGTTATTTCAGGCGGCATTCTGCGGAGCAGCCGCGACTATCGTCGCGGGCGGCATGGCGGAAAGAATGAAATTTCAGGCTTATCTAATCTACTCATTTATAATTTCCGCTTTGATATACCCTATAGTAGGACATTGGATATGGGGTGGCGGCTGGTTATCTTCTCTCAATTTTGCGGACTTCGCGGGTTCCACAGTTGTTCATACTGTGGGAGGTACTGCCGCGCTCGTGGGCACTATAATGTTAAAACCTCGAATCGGTAAATATAGTCCTGATGGAAAGCCAAATGTTATCGCAGGACATTCAATTCCGCTTGCTTCTCTTGGCGTGTTTATACTATGGTTCGGTTGGTTCGGATTTAACCCTGGTTCGAGCCTCCACGTAGGAGACGGCAGTTTAATAGCACTGGTAGCGATTAACACTAACCTGGCAGCAGCTGCAGGCGGGATCTTCGCAATGATCACCGTATGGAAGATATTCGGAAAACCCGATCTTTCGATGGCTATGAATGGGGCGCTCGCGGGATTAGTCGCGATAACGGCTCCATGTGCTTTTGTCGAACCATGGGCAGCAATAGTAATCGGAGCCATAGGAGGGGTCATTGTAATTTTTGGAGTTATAATGCTTGACAAACTTCATGTCGATGATCCTGTCGGTGCGGTTCCCGTTCATGGAATGAACGGTATCTGGGGTACACTTGCGGTTGGGTTTTTCGGTAAAGAAAGCTTGGGGCTAGCGCACAATGGCCTTTTTTATGGTGGCGGGCTAAAACAACTTGGGATTCAAATGCTCGGTTCCATTTCGGTAATATTATTTATAGTTATAACCATGGGCATTGTATTTAAACTCATAGACGTTATAATCGGATTAAGAGTTTCACGGGAAGAAGAATTAAAGGGTCTCGATATAGGAGAACATGGAATGGAAGCATACGGAGGCTTCCAGATATTTACAAACGAATAAATAATGGTGATGAGTAAATTGGATCTCTTTCTTAAGTTACTGCCTACTCCCCATAATCTACTCATCACCATAAAAATATGTTTAAGTGGAGGTAAAAAATGAAACTTATAGTAGCTTTAATTCAACCGCATAAATTACCTGATGTAAAAAAAGCCTTATATGATGCGGAAGTTTACAAAATGACTGTTACTAATGCCCTGGGGAGCGGACAGCAAAAAGGTTATACAGAAACTTACCGCGGCGTAATACATGAGGTCAACCTGCTTAAAAAACTTCGACTGGAAATCGCTGTAAATGAAGACTTCGTCGAGCCAACAATAGAAGCAATAGTCAAAGGAGCCCAAACCGGGCAAATCGGAGACGGGAAAATATTCGTGCTCGACCTACCCGAGTGTATAAGAATCCGTACCGGAGAACGGGGCGATAAAGCAATTGGTTAAAAAAGGAGTCAAAATGGCTAAAAAAACAAAAAAAGACATATTAAAAATAGTAAAAGAAGAAGATGTAAAATTTATTCGTTTCTGGTTTACCGATGTCCTCGGACAGGTCAAGAGTTTTGCTATAACCGAGAATGAACTTGAAAACGCCATCACAAACGGAATGGGGTTCGACGGTTCTTCAATCACAGGCTATCAAGATATTGAAGAGTCTGATATGATAGCAATGCCGGACCTCGATACTTTTGCTATATTGCCATGGCGTCCGAATGAGAAAAAAGTGGCACGCATGATCTGCGATATTCTAAATCCGGATAAAACACCATACGAGGGAGATCCCCGATATGTACTAAAAAAAGCTTTAAAACGAGCGGAGGATATGGGTTTCGATCATTTTTACATAGGCCCGGAACTTGAATTTTTCTATTTTAAAGACGATAATGGAACGGAATACCTGGACAAGGGTGGTTATTTTGACCTAACCACACTGGATGTCGCGAGTGACTTAAGACGAGAAACGGTATTTGCTCTTCAAGAAATGGGAATTCACGTAGAATACTCACATCACGAAGTCGCACCTTCCCAGCATGAAGTTGATATGCGCTATGATGATGCTCTAAAAATGGCTGACGATGTCATAACTTATCGTGTAGTAGTAAAAGAAATTGCAACTAAGTTTGGAGTATACGCGACTTTTATGCCAAAGCCGGTTTTCGGAGAAAACGGTTCCGGTATGCATACACACCAGTCTTTATTCAAAGGAGACAAAAATGCATTCTTTGACAAAAAATCGAAGGACAATCTATCTGACATAGGTCATTCTTATATCGCAGGTCTGTTGAAACACTCAAAAGAGATCTGTTCACTATTCGCACAAACGACAAATTCCTATAAACGTCTCGTACCCGGATATGAAGCACCTGTATACATTGCCTGGAGTCAAAGAAACCGAAGTGCTTTAATACGTGTACCTATGTACCAACCGGGTCAGGAAAAAGCTACCCGCTGCGAATTCAGAGCGGCTGATCCTGCCTGTAACCCTTATTTAACCTTCGCGGCTATGCTTCATGCGGGATTGGAAGGTATAGAAAAGAAATATAAAGCCCCGAAACCTATGGAACAAAATCTTTATCATCTAACCCCTATAGAAAGAAAGGAATTGGGTATAGAAACATTACCGGACAGTCTCGGTCAGGCGATTTCGATAACGGAAAACAGCTTACTCGTACGAAAAGTATTAGGTGATCATATCTTCCCGAGATTTATTGCTTTAAAAGAGAAAGAATGGGATGATTACCGAATACAGGTATCGGAGTACGAAATTGATAAATATCTGCCGAGATTATAATGGTTGGCGCGTTGGTCCGTTAGTGCGTTAGTCGGTGAATTAAAATATAATAATTTAATAGAACATGTAGGTCATGTAGTTAATATAGAAATGAAAATAAAGAAAAAAATGAGAATAAATAGAGGGTTTCCGGAAAAGCAGGGATTATATAACCCTGAAAATGAACATGATTCATGCGGAGTTGGTTTTGTATGCAATATCAGCGGTAAAAAATCCAACGATATTGTTAAAAAGGGTTTAAAAATACTAAACAGACTTACTCACCGCGGAGCTGTCGGAGCCGACCCCAAAACCGGTGACGGTGCCGGCATACTAATACAACTTCCGCATGAATTTCTTTATAAAGTCACGGAAACAGAAAAAATCGAACTGCCTTCTCCAGGCGAGTACGGAACCGGAATTATTTTCCTTCCAAAAGACGTTAATGAACGTTCTTTTTGCAGAGAAGTTCTTCATAAAGTTATAGAAGAAGAAAAACAATTACTTCTAGGTTGGAGAAAAGTACCTGTGGATAACTCAAAAATAGGTACAAACGCGAAAGAGACTCAACCGTCGATAGAACAAATCTTCATTAAGAAAAATGCCGAACTTCCTATAATGGGAAAAGATAAAACCTTAAGCTTTGAACGTATTCTTTATGTAATCCGAAAAAGAGCCGAAAGCATCATAGATGCATCTACTATTAAACAAAAATCTTCCTTTTACATAACGAATATTTCAAGCAGAACACTTATATATAAAGGACTACTGATAGCAAATCAGGTAGAAGACTTTTATACGGATTTGAAAGACGAATCCGTAAAAAGCGCGATTGCTATGGTTCATTCCAGGTACAGCACAAACACCTTCCCAACCTGGGACCTGTCCCAACCTTTCCGATTTCTTGCTCATAACGGAGAAATAAACACTCTCAGAGGAAACATTAACTGGATGAAAGCAAAAGAAGGACTGCTCAAAAGTCCTCTGTTCGGAAAAAATATAGAAAAAATTAAACCGATTATAGATGCCTCGAAAAGCGACTCAGCCATATTGGACAACGTATTCGAGCTTCTCTCGCTCTCCGGACGAACCCTACCCCACTCCATGATGATGCTGATTCCTGCGGCATGGGAAAACAATAATCTCCTGGATGAGAAATTAAAAAGTTTTTACAAATACCATGCCTGTATTTCGGAACCCTGGGACGGACCTGCCGCCATATCTTTTACCGATGGAACCCGCGTCGGCGCTATACTCGACCGTAACGGATTGCGTCCCGCACGTTATCTAATCACAAAAGAAGGACTGGTTGTAATGGCTTCCGAAGTCGGAGTTTTAGATATCGAAGGGAAAGACATATTAGAATCAGGAAGACTGGAACCGGGAAAAATGTTTTTTGTCGATACGGTAAAAGAAAAAGTAATCCGGGACGAAGAAATCAAACGTGATCTATCGAATAAAAAAACTTATTCGTCATGGCTGAATAAACATTTACTAGAATTAGATTCAATAAAACCGGACAAGGAAAAACACCAAACCTCAGATATCCCAAAAGAGGAGTTTTTATCATACCTGAAAGCAAGTGGATATACACGGGAAGATATAAAAAAAATAATAATACCTAAAGCTCTGGAGGGAAAAGAACCCATTGGATCGATGGGGAACGATCATCCTCATGCCGTGTTATCAAAACAGCCACAGCTCATTTTCAATTACTTTAAACAATTATTCGCACAGGTTACGAATCCGCCTATTGACTCAATCAGAGAAAAGATAGTTATGAGTACTTTAACTTTTCTAGGTCCGAAAAACAACATTTTAGAAGAAACTCCGGACCATGCACATAAATTGGAACTAAAAGAACCTATACTTACAAATAAGGATTTTCTAAAGTTAAAAAATATTAATGTAAATGGATTTACTACAAAAATAATATCCCTGCTTTTCGATCCAAAAACTGAAAGAAATTTTATAAAAGCTCTGGATAGAATAGTAAAAGAGGCAAAAGAAGCCGCGGAAAATGGATATTCCTTTATATCGTTAAGCGATAGAGGAATAAACAAAAAAAATGCCTGTATACCATCACTACTGGCAACCGGAGCTGTACATCACGCTCTTATCAAAAGTGAACAACGTACGCAAGTTAATATATTAGTTGAATGTGCAGACGCAAAAGAAGTCCAAAACTTTGCCCTCCTTTTGGGTTATGGGGCGGACTGCATTAACCCCTACCTTGCTTTCGAGGTAATAAAAAACTTATCCGAAGAAAAAGAGATAGAAATAGATGCAAACGACGCAATAAGTAATTACAAAAAAGCTATTAACAAAGGAATACTTAAGATATTATCTAAAATGGGCATATCTACTCTTCAAAGTTACAGAGGAGCTCAAATATTTGAAGCGTTAGGTCTTGGAAAGGAAGTTATAGAAAAGTGTTTCGCAGGTACCACATCCCGTATCGGAGGTGTAGACCTTTTAACTCTTGGTAAAGAGGTCATTCTTAGACATAAAGCAGCTTTCCCGGATACTTCTCCGACGAAAGAATATCTTCCTTCAGGTGGGTTTTATCAGTGGAAAAGAGACGGAGAATATCACCTATGGAATCCGCAGAGTATTGCCTTCCTCCAGGACTCAACACGAAAAGGAGATTACGCGGAATATGAAAAATTTGCTAATATTATTAACAATCAAATCGAAAATCCAACAACCCTGCGAAGCTTATTAAAATTCAATTCGACGCTAAATCCTATTCCAATAGAAAAAGTCGAAGGAGCCTCAGAAATAGTAAAAAGATTCGCAATCGGAGCAATGAGTTTTGGCTCTATAAGCAGAGAAACACATGAAACTATAGCAATGGCCATGAATAAGCTCGGAGGTATGTCTAACACAGGTGAAGGAGGAGAAGATCCATCCCGATTCAAAAGACTTTCAAATGGGGCTTCATTTTCAAGCAAAATCAAGCAGGTCGCTTCGGGCCGTTTCGGAGTAACAACAAACTATCTTGTTCACGCGGACGAAATACAAATAAAAATAGCTCAGGGTGCTAAACCAGGGGAAGGAGGACACTTACCGGGATATAAAGTAAGCGAAATTATTGCAAAAACTCGCCATACAACACCGGGAGTTACACTCATCTCTCCCCCACCACATCACGATATTTATTCAATAGAAGATTTAAACCAGTTAATTTTCGACCTTAGAAACGTCAATCCTAAAGCAAGAATAAGTGTGAAACTAGTATCTGAGGTCGGAGTTGGCACCGTCGCAGCAGGAGTTGCAAAAGGTCACGCAGATATGATTTTGATTTCGGGCGGAGACGGAGGTACAGGCGCTGCACCGCTTAGCTCAATACATCATGCCGGACTACCATGGGAACTTGGTCTTTCCGAGGCACATCAAACCCTCGTTTTAAATAATTTAAGAAGTAGAGTACGCCTTCAAACTGACGGACAAATTCGTACCGGAAGGGATATCGCAATTGCCGCAATACTCGGCGCTGAAGAATATGGTTTCGGCACTGCCGCGCTAATCGTACTCGGATGTGTAATGCTTCGTCATTGTAATCTTGGAAATTGTTCCGTGGGCGTCGCAACTCAAAACGAACTTCTCCGAAAAAGATTTAACGGAAAAGTTGAATATTTGGTAAATTATTTCAACTTTGTTGCAGAAGAATTACGAAAAATTATGGCAAATCTCGGAATAAAAACAATTAACGATATGATCGGAAAAACAGAGCTTTTAGAAGTCAATGAAAAAATTCTCGATTGGAAATCGAAAGCCATCGATTTTAAAAACATTCTTTATAAACCGGAGATCAAAAGCGATTCAGGAGTTTTCTACTCGAAACCGGAAAAACATGACCTGGATGATATTTTAGATATAAAATTAATAGACCTCTCAAAAAACGCTATTCTTAAAGAAGAAAAAATAAAACATAATATTACAATCAAGAATACAAATCGAACGGTTGGAGCGCGCCTGAGCGGTGAAGTATGCTATGTTTATGGAGAAAGAGGACTTGCTGATGATACAATACATTTTAAATTCAATGGAGTAGCGGGACAAAGCTTTGGAGCTTTTCTCGCGAAAGGAATAACTTTCGAGCTGGAAGGAATGTCTAACGATTATGTAGGAAAGGGTATCTTTGGCGGAAAAATCGTTATTTATCCGGACAAACAAACAACTTATAAGTCAGAAGAGAATATTATTATAGGAAACACTTCTTTCTACGGAGCAACAAAAGGAGAAGCTTATATAAGAGGTGTAGCAGGAGAAAGATTTTGCATAAGAAATTCCGGGTTATTAGCAGTTATAGAGGGAGTAGGTGATCACGGATGTGAATATATGACTGGAGGCAGAGTTGTAATAATCGGAAAAACCGGACGAAACTTCGCCGCGGGTATGTCCGGCGGCATTGCCTATGTGTATGATATAGCCGGAGATTTTAAATCTAAGTGCAACCTCGGGATGGTGAAATTAAAAGAAATCAATGAACATGATTTAAAAATAATACATTCTTTAATCAACAATCATTATAAATATACGGAAAGTAATAGGGCTAAAGAAATTCTGCAGGATTTTGACAATATGATGGAAAAATTTGTCAAGGTAATTCCTTCCGAATACGAACACATACTGAAAACCGAAAGAAAAGAAAATTTAAAACAATGGGTTAAATCTATAGTTGAATAGGTAAAATTAAAAATGGGCAAAATAAACGGATTTTTAGAAATACAAAGGGAAAGTTCAAAGCTTAGACCGAGTGAAGAAAGAATAAAAGACTACAAAGACGTTATTGTTCATCGAAATGATGATAAATCCCGTGAGCAGGCCGCGCGTTGTATGGATTGCGGAACTCCTTTCTGTCACTGGGGCTGTCCAATTGGGAACTTCATTCCCGAATGGAATGATCTTATGTTTAACAATCAATGGCAAAAAGCTTACGAACTGCTTTCAGCTACAAATAATCTTCCTGAAATAACCGGAAGAATATGCCCTGCTCCATGTGAACATTCCTGTGTCTTATCTATAAATGATGACGCAATTACAATAAGAGAAAATGAACTTGCCGTTATCGAACACGCATTCAAATCGGGATTTATTAAAGCAAATCCAAATATAAAAAGTACAGGTAAAAAAATTGCCGTAGTTGGTTCCGGTCCCGCAGGACTCGCGACCGCTGATCAGTTAAACAAAGCAGGCCATCGGGTAACTGTTTTTGAAAGAGATAAAAGAATAGGCGGAATACTCAGGTACGGAATACCCGATTTTAAATTAGAAAAAGATATTCTTGATAGACGCATAAATCTAATGAAAAAGGAAAACATAGAATTCAAAGCAAATACATTTATTGGCGTAGATATTCCCGTCAAGGAATTGCTGAAAAGTTTCGATGCGGTTTGTCTTGCCTGCGGTTCAAGAATTCCAAGAGATTTAAAAATTCACGGTAGAGAATTGAAAGGAATATATTATGCCATGAACTTCTTAACACAGTCAAACAAGCGGGTATGGGGCGAAAAAATACCCGCAAGCGAACTGATCGATGTAAAAGATAAAGAGGTTATCATAATTGGCGGAGGTGATACCGGAGCGGACTGCGTTGGTGTCGCAAAGAGACAAGGCGCGAAATGTATAACACAGATAGAAATCTTAGAAAAACCACCCGAATGCAGAACGGAAAACGAACCCTGGCCATACTATCCTTCCATACTAAAAGATTCAAGCAGTCACGAAGAAGGTTGCGAGCGGCACTGGTCGGTTTCGACAAAAAAATTTATAGGTAAAGATGGTAAAGTCAAAAAATTACAATGCTCCAAAGTCGAATTCTCCGAACCAGATAAAAAAAGTTGTCCGGTTATGAAAGAAATACCGGGAAGCGAATTTGAAATCAATGCGGATATTGTAATCCTTGCCGTAGGCTTCCTGTATCCCGAACCTAAAGGATTAGTCGGAGATTTAAATCTTAAACTAACGGAATTTGGCAACGTAAAAACCGACGAGAATTTTATGACATCAAAAGAAGGAATATTCTCAGCAGGTGATATGCGTAGAGGACAATCTTTAATAGTATGGGCAATTTCCGAAGGCAGAAAAGCAGCGCATCATATCGATAAATACTTAATGGGCAAGTCAAATTTGCCTGTAATGTAAGAAAAAGGATGAAATATATAAATGTGCGGTATAGTTGGATTACAAAGCAATAAAGAAGTTGTAAGTAATATTTATGATTCACTTCTTATAATGCAGCATAGAGGTCAGGATGCCGCGGGCATAGTAACTTTTTCGGATAAATTTAACATTAAAAAAGGGGAAGGTTTAGTTAGAGACGCCTTCAGTCAAGAAGATTTTAATTTACTAAAAGGAAATATTGGGATCGGACATGTTAGATATCCAACACTTGGAGGGATGGGCATAGAAAACGCCCAACCCTTTATATCTAACACTCCATATGGGATAGCTTTTGCCTTTAACGGAAATATAATCAATTTTGACTCTCTAAAAGAAAAACTGGAAAAAGACGATAGACGAATAATTACATCAACTTCGGACGCAGAACTCCTTTTACACCTTCTTTCTGAAGAATTAAGCAAAAAACCGCATTTCTCTCCAGATTTTCTATTTGAATCCATTGAAAAACTTTTTGAAAAAGTCAAAGGGAGTTATTCTGTCGTCGCTCTTATTAAAGATAAGGGCATTCTTGCTTTCAGAGATCCTTACGGTATCAAACCTTTAATATTCGGAAAAAAGGACGACAGTTTCTGTGTGGTTTCGGAGAGTGTGGTACTCGACACACTCGGATACAAAATCGAGCGTGATGTTCATCCGGGTGAAGCTGTTTTTTTTAGCACCGAAGGTGAATTATATACAAAAAAAATTGCTGAAGAAAAGCACTGTCCTTGTATTTTCGAATATGTTTATTTTGCCAGACCGGACTCGGTTATCGATGGTATATCTGTCTATGCGGCAAGATTAAATCTTGGTAAAAATCTCGCAAAAGAAATAAAGAAAAATGGAATAAACGTAGATATAGTCGTACCGGTACCGGACACGTCAAGACCCGTCGCTATATCCCTTGCGGAAGAACTAAACGTAAAATACAGGGAAGGATTAATGAAAAATCGTTATGTGGGAAGAACTTTCATAATGCCTCACCAGAGTAAAAGAGAAGAACTAATAAGAATAAAACTTTCACCCGTAAAAGAAATTATAAAAGGCAAAAGAGTACTTCTTGTAGATGATTCGATTGTAAGAGGAACTACATCCAAGAAAATCGTACAATTAATAAGAGACGCGGGAGCAAAAGAGGTACATTTTGCTTCTTCAAGCCCACCTCTTAAATATCCCTGTTATTACGGAATAGATATGCAAACAAAAGGAGAATTCATAGCCTGCAAAAGATCCGTGGAAAACGTCAGAGATATGATAGGAGTCGATTCTCTTACCTATCAATCCGTAGAAGGTCTTATAGAAGCGGTTTCGATTAACGGAGTAAGTAGTTTTTGCTCTGCTTGTTTCACAGGTGAATATCCGATTCAGGCTAACGAAGAAGAGATCCGGAGAATCGAAGCTGCACGGGGATGTAAGGGATGATTTAACCGCAGAGACGGAGAGAGCGCAGAGGATTTGTTGTTTTAATTCACAATTAATAATTCAAAATTCAAAACCCTCGATGTTCTTAATTTATATCATTCTTCCATTTAACCATTCGACTAATCCAAAGGATTTTCCAACCATTCAACACCTATCAGTGCCACAACTGAAATATCATTAAATTAAGAGGATAAAAAAGCCCTTGACCAAACGGATTTATTGTATTAAAATCTTTTAATTAAAAGAAGGGAGAAATATGCGTATTATTAAAATCAGTATATGTTTAATATTTGTAATTTTATTAACTTCCTGCACAAGTGCTGTATGGGTACACAGGGATTTCGAGAATATGAGAGATAATGTGGAAACCATATCTATTATGCCGCCGCAGATTCAATACTTCCAAAGAAAGGCAGGCTCTACCGATCCGGAACCTGAACATAACCTTGAAGTATCGAACAATGTCAATACTGCTCTGAAAGAAGTATTAGAAGAAAAAGGTTTTATAGTCAAACCTTCCGGGTTAACAGATAGTATTCTGGTAAACGATGAGGATTTAGCTTTATGTTTTGTCAGATCCCAAAAAAGATTTCATGTAATATGCGATTCCGTGGGTAAATTAGAAATAAAAAAGGAAACCTATAAAATGGATCCGGAAATTAGTATCTTTGCCGACATGGCAGGTGCCGACTACCTGTTATTCAGTCGCGGCCTCGCATTTAGTACATCAGGAGGCGGTCAAGTCAAAGATGCTGTTCTTTCAAGTTTATTTAATCCCGGCAAACCTCTTCAATTTGAAGGGTTAACACTGGACCTTCTTTTAATTGATGCAAATATAAGCGAAGCAATTTGGTATAATACAAATTGGCCTGATACAAGATATGATCCCTTCCATTCAAAAAATGTTAAGAGTTTGTGTAACAAGATTCTTGGTTGTAAATTAATAGAAAAGAAATAGAATTACGGTCCAAAAACTATTTTAACTTAGATTAAAATCTTTTAAGATTATATTCCCGGTTGCCCAGACCGATCTTTTCAGCCATACCGAAAAATTCATCCATATCTAAATCAATATCAAAAAGAGCTTTTACTTTATCTTTTGTTGCAAATTCCTTTCTTTTCCAATCAATCCCATCTAATGGTTCCGCCTTATCTACCAAATTAGCGGAAGCCGCATCGATTGAAACGATGTCTTTAGAAAACAGAAACCCAATATCCCGGACAACGGGGTCCTTCGTATACCCATAACAGTCACAATGGGGCAATATATCCGTCAAAACATTTAAATAAGTACACCTTTTTATCTTATTGATTACCGCTCTGGTATAATACAAAGTTTTTATTACACATTCCCTTGTATTCGTCCACTGGAATTCTATTGCACCCTCTTTACAAGTTACAACACACATTCCACAACCAATACAGGTATCCTTATCCAATTGTGCTGTACCTTCAATAGTTATTGCATTACTCGGACAAGTTGCCACACAAGCCCCGCAAGCTATACATTTCGAGGCTATTACATCCGGTCTGATATCGGAATGAAGAAATAGTTTACCTCTCCGGGAAGCCATTCCCATACCTATGTTCTTTACCGCTCCACCGTACCCAAATAATTCGTGAAACTTGAAATGAGTTAAAACAAACAGATAATCTATATCTTCAATTATTTTACCTACATAAGCAAAGTCTTCTTTATAATCTTTAATCGTTATACTTGTTTCATCCATACCACGCACACCATCACCCACAAGAAAAGGAGCATCTACCGCCTCATATGTAAACCCATTCAGATACGCGTTTTCATGATGGTCAACTGCATTCCACCTTTTCCCTCTGTACAGGGAATTACAATCAAATAAAAACGGTTTCGCCCCGTGTTTCTTTAGCTCGTCTACTATTATTCTTACAATTTCAGGTTTTACATAAGATTTATTACCTAACTCCCCTACATGTAGTTTTATTCCTACATAGTCTCCCTTTTTGACATCGTCAAGATAACCCTCTGCTTTAATAAGGTTTTTTACCACTTCAGGTGAAGGTTTATTTGAAATAGGAGTAAAAATTACATCACTCATATTAATCACGCATTGCAAACTCAGCCCACAGGGGATAATGGTCTGAAATAAGGAAAGTAGTTACAATCATCTCTTTCGAAACAACGGAATCCACATTGGAACTTCATTCATATATTTTTGATATTCTACCCCAAAACGTGAAAGCAAAAGTCTTTCTTCATAACGTGAGATGTGATGCAAAAATACAATCGCAAAAGCCAGAATAACTGCAGCAGCCAGCGATATACTCAACATCAAGAATCCAAGATAAAGTAAAATCTCACTTAAGTATACAGGGTGACGAACAATACCAAAGATGCCTTTCCTTATTACAACCGGCTCTTCTCTTACTTCACCGAATACGATAGAAAGTCCCGTTCTAGCCAGATAGCCCGACAGGATTATTAAAATTATTCCCAAAGGGATTCTAATAAAAAATAAAAAGTATTTATTCAGAAAAGTCGTATATTTAAAAAAGAACGTATCGGCTATCCAAACAACCGTAAAAAGAAGGGCAAATACAATCTGACCCATATCACCGGCGGGATTTTCACCAATCAGATCTTCCCTACCCTCATGTCTTCTTCTATGTACACTCTTAGTTTGTTTCGTCATTTTTCGTCCCGCATACTATATTATATATTAAGTCTTTTACTACGTCAACCTATTAAACAAATACATCATTAAAGGGATAGAAATTAAAGAGAACAGGAAACTCGAAAGAAGAAATTGGCTCACAACAGCCCGGTTACCTCCGTTTCTATCAGTTACAAGAGGAATTGCGGTAACCGGAGGTACCGCACCTTCGAGCACTAAAAGCAACGCAACATTGTAAGACGGTTTAATCAGAATTATTATTCCCAACATTACAAGAGGCATAACCAAATTTTTAAAAATCAAAAATTTAATGATTTCTCCGATATATAACTCCCCCACCTGTTTAAAATCAATTAATATATTACCTCCGAGTATTATCATTAAAAGAGGAATACTCATCGCACCTACCATTTCCAGACTGGAAAGAACAAAAGAAGGAATATATACATTATAACCGGTAAGCTTTAAAACCACTGCCAGAACCGTAGCAATAAAAACAGGATGAAATATTTTCTTCCATTTTATTTTTCCCTTTTTCGAAAAAAACAAAAAAGAAGTAGTAAAAAATAAAGAAGCATGAAATATAATAAATAAAAACAAATCAACGATATAATCGGAATTCCTTCCAAACATTCCCGTTATTATTGCCAGAGGGAAGAATATTCCGTTCTGGTAAAAAAGCGATATCCCAAATTCTCTTTTGTTCTCTTTCCCGGCAAAAACAACACCAAGCAAAGTTACAAGAAAAGCAATAATCATAAAAAAACCCCACCACAATGGCAAAACCCACCAATTAGTTTTTATGTGAGGATTAAAATTATTTATTATATTCGTAAATATAAGAGCAGGAAGAGCTATCTCAAGAGCAAGCGGTGAGAGAAGCGAAAAAAAGTTCTCTTTTACCATCTTCCTCGTGATCATCCAGGCACCAATTACACCTATAAAAAGAAGCATTGCAACAGCTTCGAAAGAAGAAATTAATACATTCATATTAAAAATTATTTTTCATCTTCTGCAGTAAATTTTAAAATTCCAATACCCTCAATACCGGACTCGACAAAATCTCCCGCTTTAATCGAACCGACGCCTTCCGGAGTACCGGTAGCTATTATATCCATAGGTTCGAGGGTCATAATGTTGGAAAGGTAAACAATAAGGTCTTCAACCGAAAATATCATGTTTTCAGTATTGCTATTTTGTTTTATCTCACCGTTTAACTTTAACCATATATTCAGATTATGGCAATCAACATCATCCGTTGGAATAATTTCGGGACCAACAGGCGCAAACGTATTAAAACCCTTTGCAATATCCCAGGGCATACCCTCTTTCATCTCTTTTGCCTGAATATCTCTTGCAGTCACATCATTAAAAACCGTAAACCCAAGAACATAATTCAATGCTTCTTCTTTTGAAACTTTCCAACATCCCTCTTTCATAATGACTGCCAATTCAACCTCATAATCTACCCTTTTTGAAGCTTTCGGTATTATAACAACACCATTATTACCAATTAAAGCTGAAGGCGGTTTCAGGAAAATTTTCGGGTCGTCGGGAAGGGATAATTCAAGCTCATCTATATGTTTCCTATAATTCTTTGCAACAGCAAGGATTTTAGTAGGTTTTAATTCTATTAAATCGCCCTTGAATTTAAGCTTTACCAGAATTACCTCCTTTTTTAAAAACAAAACACAGAGCCCACACAATCACACCCATGATTTATTAACCACAGAGAACACCCTGATACGGTCGAGTTCTCTCTACAGGGCAAGCAGAGATTTTTTTATCTATTTTTTTAATCAAGTAAAGAATATATTATTACCCCGTATAGTCAAGTGTTTTGGGATTTTGGATTTAGGATTTAGTTTCGACTTTGGACTCTGGACATTGAACTTTGGACTAAATAGTTATTCGTGCTATTCGTGTGATTCGTTATTCCTCTCAGTTTTGGTGTGGGTTGGGTTTCAAACAACAGACAAATCTTGTGATAATCTCGTGGAATCTGTGGTTACTTAAATCTATCCTTGACTTTTAAATCAAAATCTTTAAATTTCAATAGGAAACAATCCTAATAATAGGAGGTTCATAATTTGAAAGAAAAAATCAGAGTCGCAATTATTTTCGGCGGAAAGTCGGCAGAACATGAAATTTCGATTATCTCCGCAAAAAACGTAATCGATTCAATAGATAAAGACAAATACGAACCTATACCAATCGGGATTGATAAAGATGGGAGCTGGTATCTTAACGAACAATCAAAATTTATTCTGGAAAGCAGCAATCCAAAACTCGCAAAAATAAACAAAGCCAACGAAAAAGTAGCTCTGGTGCCGACAAATAACTCAAACGAATTAATTAGTATCACAGATAATAAAAACAAAGGTAAAATAGATGTAGCATTTCCCATTTTACACGGTACTTACGGTGAAGACGGCTCCATTCAAGGGTTGCTTAGAATGGCAAATATACCATACGTAGGTGCCGACGTACTCGGTTCCGCAGTTGGTATGGATAAAGACGTTTTAAAGCGGCTTCTCAGGGACGCAAAAATACCGACTCCTAAATTCGAAGTTTTTAATAAATCAAGCATAAAAAATACAAGTTTTAAAGAATTGACCCAAAAAATCGGGTCACCGATGTTTATAAAACCCGCAAATTTAGGTTCATCGGTCGGAATAAGTAAAGTAAATAACAAAGACGAATACAAAAAAGCAATAAACATTGCTTTTGAATATGATAAAAAGATCATATGCGAAGAATCCATAATGGGTAGAGAAATTGAATGTTCGGTACTTGGCAACGAGGAACCTATTGCGTCACTTCCCGGTGAGATAATCGTAAATAGTGAATTTTATTCCTACGAAACAAAATATTTAGACGAAAACGGCGCGACTTTAGAAATTCCGGCTAAACTGCCTGAAGAAACCATAAAAAAGATACAGGAGCATGCAGTTAAAACTTTTAAAGTGCTCTGCTGTCAGGGAATGGCGAGGGTAGACTTTTTCCTGCGCAACAATACCGAAATATTAGTAAACGAAATAAATACTATTCCCGGTTTCACAAAAATCAGTATGTATCCGAAACTTATGCAAGCAAGCGGTATATCTTATACAGATTTAATCGATAGACTCATTCAACTCGCAATCGAAAGGTTCAATAAAGAACAGGAATTGAAGACATCGATGGACTGAAGGTCTAAAGTCCAGGGTTCAACATCCAGAGTCAAAACTAAAAAAATTTACCACAGAGAACACAGATAAGAATAGGATTAGAAGCCATGCAAGTTGGCAATTCAGGGATTATGGATTAAGGGATAAGTTTTTTCTTAATCCTTGCTGTTCTTCTTGCTGTGCTACTAATCCAAAAAAAGACTATCTAACAACTATCCCCTTACTCGACGCTTTCATATCAGCTATTTCAAGATTGTAGATATAAACTCCACTGGGAACATTTATTCCTTCTTCATTTGTGCCATTCCACGTTGCATTATAAGTCCCGGGAATACATTCCCGATCGACAAGCTTCTTTACCAGAGCACCGTATATATTGTAGACATTTAAGTTTACTTCCTGCGACATTGTACCTCCGGGTATTGTATAAGTTATTATTGCAGGATTAATAAAGGGATTAACTACGGAAAGTATTAATCTTTGATTTTCCGGATTATTATCTAGCGTAACACCTGATCCAGGTGTTCTAACAAGAAAATAATAAGGAGTAATTCCACCTGTAAAATTCTCCGTCATATTTATTGTTCCGGATGTACTATCGAGTGCGACCACATACAGGGAATGAAATCCGATTACGAGAGAATCAATCGCTGTCGCTGCCCAACCTACATTTGACGTTCCTCCGCCCGATGTAACCGTTGCTTCTTCCCACTGCCCCTGCGTAGTTTCAAATTGATAAAGAACCTTCATAATATTGGAATTATTCGGAGTTCGAGAATTAGCGGATGTTCCCGTAAGTGAAGGTTTCCTATTTGTCGTTTCATTATCGGTCAATGGAGTAATGGATGACGCAAGCGGAGAAGGATATATGGCAACCTCATCTATCACCGTTACATTGTCACTCCCATAATTTACAACATATATCTTGTTTGTGTTTGGATTTACGCAAGAAGCCCAAGGGTAATCTCCAGCGGCAACAGTGGTGGTTGAATTAGTCAGCCCATCTATCACCGTTACATTGCCACTGTTATTATTTGCCACATATATCTTGTTTGTATTTGGATTTACGCAGATTCCAGAAGGGTAAACTCCAGCGGCAACAGTGGTGGTTGAGTTACTCAGCCCGTCTATCACCGTTACATTGTCACTGTTCTGATTTGTAACATATATCTTGTTAGTTTTGAGATTCACGCAGATCGCATAAGGTGCATTTCCGGCGGCAACAAGCGTAGTTGAATTGTTTACTCCGT
>Ga0315539_1000549_pt1 | contig 28291 bp, 18 predicted proteins | sample SalMarSW160150MG_FD_203097 | JGI IMG/M metagenome (GOLD analysis project Ga0315539, IMG submission 203097) | Salt marsh sediment microbial communities from the Plum Island Ecosystem LTER, Massachusetts, United States - Salt Marsh Sediment SW1601-150 ...
CGCAATAAGCCAGGAGAGTTATGATCAAATTGTTACAGAACTTCAGTCAACAGAAGCTGATATACTACTTGTAAAAGCAAGGATAGCTGAAACAGAACTCAGGGCTCCTTTCGATGGAAAGATTGGTTTGCGATACCTGAGTGAAGGAAGTTATGTATCACCAAACTCAAAAATTGCACGGCTGGTGAAAATTAAACCATTAAAAATCGAATTTTCAGTACCTGAACGTTATGCAGGTGAATTGAAGCCTGGATTTCCCATCACATTTCGTGTTGATGGTTATACAGAGCTGTTTTATGCAAGCGTTTATGCAATTGACCCAAAAGTGGATTTAAACACCAGGACGATTGTTGTGAGGGCAATATACCCCAACAGGAATGAAGAACACAAACCAGGCAGATATGCCGGTATCAGTTTAAGATTGAACGAAGTGCATAATGCAATCTCAATACCAACTGAAGCCCTAATTCCTGAGATTGACGGTGAGAAGGTATACATCTATAAGGCAGGCAAGGCTCATAAGGTTCCGGTGAAAACCGGGTTAAGGACAGAATCAGCCATTCAGATAGTTGAGGGAATAAATTTCGGTGACACACTTATAACATCAGGCATTCTGCAAATGAGGGAAGGACTTCCTGTATTGCTGGATACACTTATAAACACAAGATAATATGAGTATTTCATCCATAAGCATACAGAGGCCTGTTCTTGCAACGGTTTTTTCTATCATAATAGTACTATTTGGAGTAATTGGTATGACATTTCTTGGTGTCAGGGAGTTTCCCAGTGTCGATCCTCCAATTATTACAGTCAGCACCTCTTATCCAGGAGCCAATTCTGATGTAATCGAAACACAGATAACTGAGCCACTGGAACAGTCGATTAATGGAATACCTGGCGTGCGTACCCTTACGAGTGTGAGTCGCCAGGGTAGCAGCAGGATAACAGTAGAGTTTGAACTCAGTGTTGACATGGAGACAGCAGCCAATGATGTAAGAGATAAAGTATCACAGGCACAAAGAAGGCTGCCAAGGGATGTTGATCCTCCCACTGTTTCAAAAGCTGATGCTGATGCCAGCCCAATCATGTTTATTGCCATACAGAGTAATAAACGATCTTTGCTTGAGATTTCTGAGATCGCAGAACTTACATTTAAAGAGCAGTTACAAACGATTCCGGGTGTCAGTTCCATTATGATCTGGGGTGAAAAAAGATATGCAATGCGACTTTGGCTTGACCCGGTAAAACTTGCAGGATACCATTTAACCCCTCTTGACGTGAGAAATGCAATATCAAGGGAAAATATTGAGTTGCCATCTGGCAGTATCGAAGGCAATACAACTGAACTTACAATCCGTACACTTGGACTGATGTCAACCCCTGAAGAATTTAATAATCTAATTATCAAACAGTCAGGTGATCAGATTGTAAGGTTCAGGGATATCGGGAGGGCTGAACTGGGACCTGAAGATATTCGTGGGATAATGAAGCTTAACGGTGTACCAACAGTAGGAAACGTTATTATCCCACAACCCGGTGCCAACCATATAGATATTGCCGATGAGGTCTACAGGCGATTGGAGTATATAAGAAAGGATCTTCCTGAGGATGTCAAGGTTGAAATAGGCTTTGATAATACTGAATATATCCGTACATCAATAAGAGAGGTGAGGAACACAATTTTAACGGCTTTCTCCCTTGTAATTATTATTATATTCTTCTTTCTTAGAAACTGGCGAACCACCCTTATTCCCATAATAGTCATACCGGTCTCACTGATAGGATCATTCTTTATAATGTACCTGGCAGGATTTTCCATAAATGTGCTCACAATGCTGGCTATTGTCCTGGCTATAGGACTGGTAGTTGATGATGCAATAGTAATGATGGAAAACATATATGTGAAGATAGAATCAGGAATGAAACCATATGATGCCGGCATCAAAGGATCAAATGAGATTTTCTTTGCTATTATTTCCACTACTATCACACTGATTTCCGTATTTATTCCAATAGTCTTTCTGCAAGGTATGACCGGAAGGTTATTCAGGGAGTTCAGTATTGTTATTGCAGGAGCAGTAGCAATATCATCCTTCGTTGCGCTTACATTGACACCAATGTTGTCAACAAAGCTTCTGAAGCAGCAAAAAAGAAAAGGATGGTTTTACAACAAGACAGAAAAGTTTTTTATCTCACTTAACAAGAAATACAAATCATCGCTTGAAACTTTCCTTAAACACAGAAGGTTTGCAATATTTATTTTGCTTGCAGCAGTAAGTTTGATAGTGATTTTATTTATTTCAATACCATCAGAAATGGCTCCCCTTGAAGACAGGTCACAAATATCGGTAAGTACTGTTACCCAGGAAGGAGCTACCTATGAATATGTTCTTGATTACATTGAAGACATAGCTGGACTGACCGATAGTCTTGTTCCCGAGACTGAAAAATTAACTGCCATGGTAAGAGGAGGTGGAGGAAATCTCCGGTTAGTCCTGGTTAAGCCGGGTGAAAGGGAACGTACCCAGCAGGAAATAGCCGATGCACTGGCTGGTGAATTAAGAAAAAAAACAAAGGCAATGGCAAGGGTAACCCAGCAATCCACATTTGGAGGAAGACGTTCAGGCTTACCTGTTCAATATGTGCTGCAGGCAACAAGCATAGATAAGCTGAGAGAGGTTATTCCTCCATTTATGGAAAGGGTAACCAATAGTGAGGTATTACAAATGGCAGATGTAAACCTGAAATTTTCTAAACCCGAATTGCAGATACATATTAACCGTGATAAAGCCAATGCACTGCAGGTAACAACACAAAATATAGGTCAAACACTTCAGTTGGCTTTGAGCGGACAGAGATTCGGGTATTTCTTTATGAACGGGAAACAGTATCAGATACTGGCTGAACTAGCCCGGGAGAACAGGAACAAACCCCTTGACCTGAAGTCTCTTTACGTAAGAAACAACTCCGGAGAAATGATACAATTTGACAACCTTGTTGATCTTACTGAAGAGACAGCACCTCCCCAGCTATACAGGTACAATCGCTTTGTTGCTGCTACTGTTTCTGCAGGACTGGCAAGGGGCAAGACAATAAGTGAAGGACTTGAAGAAATGGATAACATAGCTTCTGAAGTTCTTGATGATTCATTCAGGACTGCCCTTGCCGGCGACTCGAAAGACTTTAAGGAGAGCTCGTCCAGCCTTATGTTTGCATTCGTCCTGGCAATTATCCTCATATTCCTCGTTCTATCAGCACAATTTGAAAGTTTCCGTGACCCGATTATAGTCATGATGTCTGTTCCCCTGGCCCTTACCGGAGCACTTCTGTTTATCTGGTATTTCAATATCACTATGAATATTTTCAGCCAGATTGGAATAATTATGCTTATAGGGCTAGTATCAAAGAACGGTATACTAATCGTTGAATTCGCCAACCAGAGGAAAAGAGGAGGAATGAACAAATTAGAAGCCATCAAGCATTCCGCAGCGGCAAGGTTCCGTCCTATTTTAATGACCAGCCTTTCGACCATACTTGGTGTACTACCACTTGCAATAGGACTTGGTGAGGGTGCTGAAAGCCGTGTGGCAATGGGTGTTTCAGTTGTTGGCGGGCTATTTGTATCAACCTTTTTAACCCTCTATATTGTTCCTGCTATATATACATATATCTCAAGCGAAAGAAAAAACGGTGAAAATGAAAATTAAATTATTACTTATCATTATTCCAATATTCACTGGTATAAGTGTATCCCTAATGGCACAGGAGCCATACGATCTGAATAAATGTATAATAACCGGAATTGAAAAAAACTATTCTATTATTATTGCAGGTAATAAAAAATCGGTAGCCGACAATAATGCGACATTGGGAAATGCAGGCCTATTACCATCAGTCGATATATCGGGCAGGTACGGTGGTACTATCAATTCAACATATCAGAATCTTGCAGATGGAGGAGAAAACAACTCAATGGGTATACATAATTCATCTGCAACAACCGGTATGTCAGTTGGTTGGACAATTTTCAACGGATATAGCGCCCGTACGACACTTAAAAAACTGAATGAATTGAAAGCAATTGGAGAATTGAACACCCAGATGGCAATAGAGAACCTGATATCAAATATTGCTGCTGAATATTACTATTATATTCAACAAAAGCAGCTTTACCACAATCTTCAATTTGCTGTTGAACTTTCAAGGGAAAGGGTCAGAATAGATGAAGAAAGATACCTGTTGGGAGCCGGTTCAAAACTTCAGTTACTGCAATCCAGAGTCTACTTCAACTCAGATAGCTCAAGATTGGCAAGGCAAAATGAAGTGTTACGAGCATCAGAAATACGGCTTAACCAACTGATGGCAGTTGAGGATCTTGACCAAACACCCGTAATAATTGACAGTATATTGGATATAAGAGAAGACCTGATCTATGATCATTTAAATGACAAGGTTATGGCTAATAATACCTCCCTCCTTATTGCCAGGAGAAACAGGATTATATCAGAATATGATTACGATATCATTGCTGCGAGAAGTTACCCATATGTGACAGCTTCAACAGGCTATAATTACTCGTTTAACAAATATGAAGCAAGTTCAATCACGTCACAGCATACAAACGGGCTTAACTATAACATAAGTGTTGGTATGGACCTGTTTGACGGATTTAATAGAAAAAGGGAAAAACGCAATGCCATCCTTGAAACAAAAAATGTATCACTTCAATACCTTCAGGTTGAACAGGATATAATAGGAGATCTACTGACTTTGTTTTCCGGGTATTCAAATAATCTGAGGCTGCTTGAACTTGAAGAACAGAATCTTGCTACAGCTTCTGAAAACCTTGAAATAGCTTTTGAACGATATAAGCTCGGCAACCTCTCCGGCCTCGAACTCAGAGAAGTGCAAAAAAGTTTGCTTGACGCTGAAGAGAGGCTTCTCTCCGTTCAGTACCAGGTAAAAAGTGCTGAGATATCACTGCTACTGATCTCGGGGCAGATTATGGATTACCTTTAATCATAAAGACAAAAAAACGGTTTGTGCTTTTTATACAAACCGTCTCATATTTCCATTAAGTTAATATTAACCCTATAAATGATTAATAATTACCCAGTATCAACGGCAGGCCGTTTTCACCTGATCCCACCACAACAACTTTTGTATTGGGTGATTCAGCAAGCTTCAATGTAGCATCTATACCCTTCTGTGTAAGTATCCTGTCGGTAAGACTGGCACTTATTTCGCGATTGTAATTGGCTATACCTTCTGCTTCAATAAGTTTTCGCTCCGCCTCAAGTCTTTCCCTATCATTTACATATTTCATGGCAAGGGCTTCCTGCTCCCTTGTAAGTTTGCTTTCAATAGCTTTTTTGATATCGGGGGGTAACCCAATAGAACGTATCAGCAGGGCTTTCATTTCGATATTATTCTTCTCAAGAATAATCCCCGTTTCTTCAATAATAGAAGCTTCTACCTCACTCCTCTTGGTTGAATATATTTCCTCGGCCGTATAACGTCCTGTTACCTGTCGAACCGTAGATCTTACTTCCGGAATTACAAGCCTGTTAACATAATTTGTTCCGAAAATCTCATGCAGGTACCCGATCCTGTCATATATGGGATTGAACCTTACTGTTACATCCACATTAATACTCAAACCATTCTTACTAAGTACATCCATGGTCTCTTCACTTTTTTGTTCTTTTACATCATACTTGTAAAGCGAGTTCCATGGTGCAATAGCCTTTAGTCCTGTACCAACAATATTATCCTTAATCAGCTCACCGGTTATCGTCTTAAATACTACTGCCCTCTCGCCCGGTCGGATAATATAAAACATTCTACTTCCGAACAGTAATAAAAGTACAATGATAACTGCCAGTGAAATAATAATCGTTTGTTTTTGTTTCATTGCCATAATATTTTCTATTTATGTTTATTAGAATTACAAAAATAGTGTAAAATTGTTCTCTTTCTTTATATTACGGTTACTTTTTTCTAAATTGGTAATAAGATATCATTATATTTAAGCGAATCAAAATATGAAAGAGACTGAGCTCATTACAAACAATGATGGCAGTATTTTCCACCTGTGGCTTAAACCTGGAGAGGTTTCAGAAAAAATAATCATAGTAGGCGATCCTGGCAGGGTTGAAATGATAGGACAGAACCTTGACAGCATAAGGATTAAAAGAATTAACAGGGAGTTTTTTACAATTACCGGCATTTACAAGGGTAAAGAAGTAAGTATAATTTCAAGCGGCATAGGCACTGATAATATTGATATTCTTATTAATGAACTGGATGCTCTGTTCAATTACGATCTTAATAACAGGATTCAGTTAAATGAAAGAACGAGTCTTACTCTTGTCAGGTTAGGTACCTCTGGCGGGCTTCAGCCTGACCTGTTGCCAGGGCAGGCAATAATATCCGAAAAAGCAATTGGTTTTGATGCGGTAATGAACTATTACCGGGGAATAGAAGATATAACAGATATTGAATTCGAATCAGAATTTATGAAGTACACAGCCTGGTCTGCCAGACTACCCTATCCATATATTATTGGCGCAAGTGATGAACTTTTAAATAAATTTTTAGTAACCGGTTTTATAAAAGGTATGACTATCTCTACTCCAGGCTTTTATGCGCCGCAAGGTCGAAAACTTTCGCTCGCACCCTATGACGGGGAATTAAATGATAAGATAATGACTTTCAGGTATAAGGGCAGCCGTATTTTAAACTATGAAATGGAAAGTTCGGCACTTTACGGGCTATCTGCCTTACTGGGTCACAAGGCTCTGACTATTTGTGCAGCTATCGGGAACAGGGCTACCGGTAAGTTTATTAACGATTATAAACCCATCATGAATGATCTTTCCCTGAAAATTCTTGATATTATCTAAGGATGCTGTTTGGGGCTGTCTCATAAGTCTAACACCTCCCCCCCGGAGTACTCGGGGGTACTCCTCCTCTAAAGAGGAGGAGAAAGTTATAGTATTGTATATCAGCCATTTCCCCTCCTTTTGAAAGGAGGGGTATCCCGACCGTAAGGTCGAGGAGGGGGTGGTTAGAGGACTTATGAGACAGCCCCATCATTTTCTACTGCAACATCATCTGCATTACCTCGTCCACCATGAATTCAGCTGCTTTCCCGTTCCCGTAGAAGCCGGGGTAACTAAGTTCATTTGCGTTTATCATTTTCACAAATGCTTCCCTTATTGTTTCCCTGTCGTCATCAACAAGCACGGCTGTACCATTTTTCACCAGCTCTATCCATTCACTCTCTGACCTTAGTACAAGGCATGGGCGTCTGAAGAAATGTGCTTCTTTCTGCACTCCGCCGGAATCAGTACAAATGATTGCTGCATTTTTTTCAAGCATTATCATTTCGAGATATGATACCGGTGGTACCAGTTTAACCGATTCAATATTATTCAGCCTTAAGAGAAGTTTTGGATTTTCTTTTTCAAGAGCATTTATTGTCCGAGGGTGAAGTGGTAATACCAAGAGGATATTTTTCTCCACAGACAGTTCAATAAGAGATTGCAGTATATTGTTTAGTCGTTCGGCATTATCCGTATTTTTTTGCCTGTGAATAGTTGCAAGGATGTAGTTACCATGCTGCGCACCGAGGTCATCAAGGAAACCGTTAATCTTATTATCAGCCAGTTCACCATAAAAGAGGCTGTTATCATACATTATATCCCCTGAAAGGAATATTTTTGGATTATCAATGGTAAAAGGAGGGCTGGCATCGGGTCTTATACCTTCCTTAATCAGGTTTTTCAGTGCGGCATCTGTAGGTGCAAACAACAGGGTTGAAATATGATCACTCAGAAGCCTGTTTATCTCTTCGGGCATTTCTTTCCTGAACGATCGCAGCCCGGCTTCCACATGTACCACCGGGACTTTAAGTTTTGACGCAGCAATACCGGCAGCCAGTGTTGAGTTAGTATCACCATAGACAATAACAGCTTCAGGTTGTTCCTTTAAAATTACTTCCTCAATTCCCGATATCATTGATGCTGTCTGTCTGCCGTGGCGTGCCGATCCCACGCCCAGGTTATAATCTGGTTTGGGTATTTCAAGTTCTTCAAAAAAAACATCCGACAGTTCCCTGTCATAATGCTGCCCGGTATGAAGTATTATTTCTTCAATGCGGTCTCCATAGTCTTTTCGTATTACGCGGCTTATTGCTGATGCCTTAATAATCTGAGGCCTGGCACCAACAATATTGAGTAGCTTCCTATTTTGCATAACTTACCGCTCTTGTTTCCCTGATGACAGTAATTTTTACCTGACCGGGATATGTCATTTCATCCTGGATTTTTCGTGCAATATCGTTTGACATTGATTCTGCTTCCTTGTCTGATACAGCCTCGGCACCTACTATTACCCTTAGTTCCCTTCCGGCCTGGATAGCGTATGTTTTCAACACACCGGGATACTCCAGTGCCACTGCTTCCAGTTCCTTGAGTCTCTTTATATAAAGTTCAACCACTTCTCTCCTGGCTCCTGGTCTTGCACCGGAGATAGCGTCACATACCTGAACCACAGGTGCAATCAATGATGTCATTTCAATTTCATCATGATGTGCCCCTATCGCGTTGTATACTTCAGGTTTCTCTTTATATTTTTCAGCCAGTTTCATCCCGAAAACAGCATGCGGCAACTCAGGCTCATCATCAGGAACCTTGCCCAGGTCATGCAGTAATCCAGCACGTTTGGCCAGCTTGGCATTAAGTCCGAGTTCAGATGCCATTATAGCACATAAATTGGCAACTTCGCGGCTGTGCTGAAGAAGGTTTTGTCCGTAAGACGACCTGTATTTCATTTTGCCTACCAGTCGTATCAGTTCAGGATGCAATCCATGGATACCCAGGTCGATGGCTGTTCGTTTTCCTACTTCTACTATCTCCTCTTCTATCTGCTTACGTGTTTTCTCAACAATCTCTTCTATCCTGGCAGGGTGTATCCTTCCGTCACTTACGAGCTGGTGAAGTGATAGGCGAGCTATTTCCCGTCGTACGGGGTCAAAAGCTGAAAGTACAATGGCTTCAGGAGTATCATCCACTATGATCTCCACACCTGTAGCAGCCTCAAGGGCCCTTATATTACGACCTTCCCTGCCTATTATCCTTCCTTTTATTTCATCAGATTCGATGTGGAATACTGTAACAGCATTCTCTATAGCTGCCTCTGTTGCTACCCTTTGTAAAGTCATCATTACTATACGCCTGGCCTCCTTGGTGGCCGTCATCCGGGCCTCATCCATTATCTCGTTTATGTAAGACATGGCTTCGGTCTTTGCTTCCTCTTTCAAAGATTCAATCAACTGGTTCTTTGCCTCGTCTGCAGAGAGGCTCGAAATGGCTTCAAGCTGATCAACCTGCTGTTTATGCAACCTGTTGAGTTCTTCTCCTCGTTTATCTATTATATCGAGCTGATTATTCAGGTTCTCACGGATAGCATCCAGCTCATTATTTTTTCTCTGTGTTTCTTCAAGTTTCTGTGATAATGAGAATTCCTTTTGCTTGATCCTGTTTTCAGCCTGGGCTATTTTATTGTTCTTTTCACCTATATACTTTTCATGCTCAGATTTTAGCTGAAAGAACTTTTCTTTCGCCTGAAGTATTTTTTCCTTTTTCAGTACTTCAGCCTCATTTTCTGCTTCGGCAATGATTTTATCACTTCTTCTTTTAAGTACAAGCTGCCATATAAAGAAGGATAACACTGACCCTGCAATAAAAACACCCACACACACAAGCAAATCTGTTAGTTCAAGTGTTATTCTATTTAGTATAAATTCTACCATAGTATGTTTATTTAAAATGAAAACCCGCAGAGTTTCTTCAACTTTAAAAAAACCCCATTAGACATGGATGGAGTTGCTAATATGGGTCGGACTTCCACTGTCCCGGTTTCCCGGAATTCACGGCGAACCGTGAATGAGGCCTGCCCTAGTCACATTAAGCTTCACTCCAATTTTTAAAGTGTTGAGTTTCAAAAACGAATGAAGAAACAATGCGGGCAAATACTTTTATTTTATATTAAAGAACGCTTTTTTACTCTTTCGTCATCATTACAGCATCTATCCTGTCTGAAATCTCTTTTATGCTGTGTGATACATCTTTATCATCTACTTTTCTGTTAACATCGAGGAGTTGTATCACATACTGCAGTGCTGCCATCGCAAGAAAGTCCTGAATATCCTTATCAACATATTTCTGCTTATACTGCAGAACCTTTTCGTTGATCATACGGGCAGCCTTCCTTATTCTCTCCTCCTCATCCCTGCCTATTTTCAATGGATAATACCTGTCCGCTACGTTTACCCTTATGGAAAGTTTATCATCCATTGTTTATATATTATTTAAAAGAGCAATACACTTATCAATTTCCCGCACTAATTTGTTTATCCTTTTGCGCGCAAGCCGGGTACTCTCTTCATCTCCCTTTATTGCACCGGATAATTGCAATTTATTATATTTTTCTTCAAGTTCTATAAGTTCTTCTTCTTTTTCATGGAGCTCCTTTTCTAACTCCTCCTTCTCTGACCTCAGACTTACCAGGTCCCTTTCCGTTTCCTCATATCTGACCACCAATTCCTCCACTTTCCTTTTTAGCAATATAAGCTCTTCAACTTCACGCTCGGTCATAAAATAGTATTTAATACAAAATTAACATTGTTCTCTATATTTGCAAAAAAAATAAGTGTAATACTTTGGCATAAGACTTGAGTGTAATAGTTTTGCACCTATTAATTAAATTTGAATCATAGAACCTTAAATGATACAAAAAATTTTAATTGCACTATTTCTTGTCACAATATTTGAAGGACCTGATAAAACAAATATCCTAAGGTCACCACTGGACATCCCACTTATTCTGTCAGCTAATTTTGGTGAGCCCAGAACGGACCATTTTCATTCAGGTGTAGATTTCAAAACTAAAGGTGTTACAGGTAAAATGGTTTACGCTGCATCCGACGGACAGATTTACCGTATAGTAGTAAGCCCGACAGGATTTGGCAAAGCATTGTACATCAGACATAAAAACGGATTATCAACAGTATACGGACATCTCAGCAAGTTCATTCCTGAAATTGAGGAATTTGTAAAGGAAAACCAGTATGCGAGGCAGAGCTTTTCAGTTAACCTGTTTCCCGGAGCCAGTGAATTTACAGTTAATGAGGGGGATATAATAGGTTTTTCAGGTAACAGCGGCAGCTCCATGGGCCCGCACTTGCATTTCGAAGTCAGAAGATCATCCGACGAAAAACCTCTTGATCCAGCGCAGTTTTATAATATTGAAGATAATATAAAGCCTGTAATACGTTCTGTTGCTGTTTACCCTGCAAGGACATCGTCTGAAGTGAACGGAAAAAGAGAGAAGCTCATACTTAATACATACAGGGACAAAGGGAAATATTCAATTAATAATAATATCCCTGTATTGGTTTCTGGTCCCGTTGGTTTCGGAATAAATACATATGATTTTCTTGATAATAGCTGGAATAAATGCGGGGTCAGGGTTATCAACCTAAGTGTTGACGATAAACTTATTTACAGCCATACCATAGATGAATTTTCATTCTCTGAAACAAGATACATCAACAGCCATATAGATTATGAAGAAAAAATTAAGAACAACTCCTATATTCAAAAAACCTTCCTGGAGCCAAATAATAAGCTGAGCATATATAATCATATAATAAATGATGGTATCATAGAATTCAATGACAGGGAAATACACGAGATAGAAATCAGTGTTTCAGACTTTAACGATAATTACTCATCTGTAAATTTCTTTATAAGACCGGATACGGCAAAATTATACGATCCTGTAGAAAAGCAGGGTCTTTTAATGCCCTTCGGGCAGAAAAATGAAATTAAACACCACGATATAAGGCTCTCGTTCCCGGCAAATTGCTTTTATGATTCAGTGTATTTTAATTATAAGAAAGCCCCGGCTGAAAGAGTTGATCTTTATTCCGATCTTCATTTTGTTCATAACAAATACACACCTGTGCACAGTCGTCTTGATATAGCAATTAAACCATCCGGTGAAATAAATGATGATCTAAAAGATAAATTATGCCTGGTATATATCGATGAAGATGACAGGGAACTGATTTCTTTTGCAGGGGGAAAATGGAATAATGGATTTATGGAAGGTAAAGTGCAGGATCTTGGTATATATGCTATAGGGATTGATACCGTAGCTCCTACTGTTGAACCGGTAAGATTCACTGACGGTGCCACACTGGGAAAGAACTCTGAACTGAGAATAAAAATATACGATGAATTCAGCGGTATAGGCGAATACAAGGCTTTTATAGATGGCAAATGGGCACTGTTTGAATGGGATCCCAAGAATTCACTTCTCACATATATGCCTGATCCTGATTATATCAAGCAGGGAGGTAAACATACACTCAGGCTAAATGTAAAAGATAACCGGGATAATGAATCGGTATTGAATCTGGATTTTTACTGGTAAAGTTTATATTAGGCTGAGGCTAAGGATTCAACTCTATTCAGGCATAGACATCCTGAAACTTAAACCTGGAACTTAGAACTTTAAACCTGGAACTTCGAATCCAGAACCCGGTTACCCGGGACCCAGGATTACCAGAGCTTCTCAGGGTATACTCCTCTGTCAACCATATTCTGGAGGCTGCTGACAACAAACGGCCTGTCTTCACGGTAAGTAACGCCAAACCACCTCTCCTCTGTCATCAGTACCTGTATATTGATCTCGCCCTTTTTGACGTAAACATCCATTGATGTTGGTATATCCAGTTCTGTATTTGGGTCACCTGCACTTCTTTCAACAAAATTAATAAACTCTTCCTCGAGGTATCTGAAACATGAGGGTTTGAAACCAAAGAGGTTCATTGAGACTATTTCATCACCGGTAAATTCAATTTCTCTTCCTTTTACACCCGGCACAAAAATACCGTCAGGTCTTTTTTCAATCCTGCGCGTCTCAACAATATGTATAAGGTTACCCTTTTCATCAACCATGCATACCCCACGGTTAACATGGCCATGATCTGAAAGTGTATTGCCCATTTTGTATCCAACTATGCAGTAATTTTTGTCATTTTTGTCATTAACCAGGAAGTTATGCAGGATCATAAATGAGTCAACACCGTAATAATCATCGGAATTAATAACACCAAAAGGTTCCTTTATTTTATTCCTTGCAACCAGTATAGCGTGACTGGTACCCCATGGTTTAACCCTATCAGGTGAAGGCTTATAGTCACGTGGCAGGTCATCAAGATCCTGAAAAACATAATCTATATCCACCTTGCCTTCAAGTGGTTTCATAAAAGATGATTTAAACTGTTCTTCAATATCTCTCCTTATAACGAAAACGATCTTTCCGAATCCGGCCCTCACCGCATCATAAATGGAATAATCAATAATTGTCTGCCCTTCAGGGCCAACTTTATCAAGTTGCTTATCTCCACCATAACGGGTGCCCATACCGGCTGCCAATACTAATAAACTAGGTTTCATCAGGTATTCCTTTTGATTAAGGCATCAAAAATAAGAAATATTTTTCACTACCTTTGGACTTATTTTAAATAATGTGAACTAAAAACAATTCGTTTATTATCAATTGATATATAATACATTAACATTCCAATAACATATTTACTGACATGAAAAAGACAGGTTTAACAGTACTTACAATAATCATGATAGCGGGCGTAGCTCTTCCCATAGCCAGTGCCTGCACAAATTTCTTAATTACAAAAGGAGCCAGCAAGGACGGTTCGACCATGATCACATATTCAGCTGATTCACATGTGCTGTATGGCGAATTATATTACTGGCCTGAAAGAGACTGGGAACCGGGTTCAATACTTGAAGTCTATGAATGGGATACAGGAAAATTCTTAGGGACTATACCCCAGGTTGAACATACATATAATGTAGTTGGCAATATGAATAATCATCAGTTGGCAATAGGAGAGACAACCTACGGGGGAAGGAGGGAACTCAGGAGCGAGGGAATAATTGATTATGGCAGCCTGATATATATAACATTACAGAGAGCCAGGAATGCACGTGAAGCAATAAAAACAATGTCGGAACTGGTCAAGCAATACGGTTATTGCAGTTCGGGTGAGTCATTCTCAATAGCCGACAAGAATGAAGTGTGGATAATGGAGCTTATAGGGAAAGGGCCCGATAAAAAAGGAGCTGTATGGGTTGCACGGAGAATTCCTGATGGTTATATTTCCGGACATGCAAACCAGGCAAGGATAACTACATTTCCCCTGGCCGATGGTAAGCTGTCAATAACATCCAAAGAACTTGATAAAATTTTTGATCCCTCTGTGGAAACGGTATATGCGTATGATATTATTGAACTGGCAAGAGAAAAAGGCTGGTACGAAGGAAAGGATAAAAATTTCAGCTTCAGCGACACGTATGCACCTGTTGATTTTGGAGCTGCCCGCTTCTGCGAAGCACGCGTGTGGGCCATGTTCAACAGGGTTAATGATGAAATGGGTAAATACCTTGATTATGCCATGGGACTGGACCTTGAGGAACGTATGCCACTGTGGATCAAGCCAGACGAGAAACTAAGTGCACATGATGTAATGGAACTGATGAGAGACTATTACCAGGATACTCCAATGGATATGTCAAAAGACATAGGGGCCGGCCCTTTTGCAAGTACAGTGAGATGGAGACCAATGACATGGGAAGTGAACGGGGAAACCTATTTTAATGAAAGAGCAACCTCAACACAGCAAACAGGTTTTTCATTTGTTGCACAGTGCCGCAACTGGCTGCCTGACCCTGTCGGAGGAATATTCTGGTTTGGAGTTGACGACACTTATTATACTGTTTATTCACCCATGTACTGTGGCATGCAGGAAGTGCCTCATTCATATGAAAAAGGGAATGGAGATATTATGAACTTCAGCGATGACGCTGCTTTCTGGGTATTCAACCAGGTATCAAACTTTGCATATCACAGGAGAATGCCTATGGAAGATGATATTAAAAATAAGCAGGGAGAGCTGGAGAAAAGGTATGTTGCAGAAACAGCAATGATCGACAAAATTGCAGCAGAACTTTATAAGACAGATCCCTCACTTGCCATAAAATATATTACTGATTATTCAGTTGAAGCAGGTAATAATACAGTATCAGAATGGAAAGATTTCTATGCCTTTCTTTTCACAAAGTATATGGACGGCAATGTAAAAGAGAAGAGAGAAGTGCCAGAAGGCTACATATATGTTACCCCTAAACTTTCCCAGCCAGGATACAGCAAGGAATGGTACGAGGCTATTATTAAATTCACAGATGACAAGTTCAAGGAAAGATGAGTTTATGAGTTATGAGTTTTGAGAGATGAGAGAAAAGTCATGAAGTGGTACTGGGTTCTGGGTACTAGGTGATGGTTTCTGTGCCGGGTAGGAGTTACTTAATAAAAACATTTTCCCCTAAACGAGCAATGAGCAAGTTAATCTCATAACCTCATTTCTCAAACCTCTCCTTAGCCTTAGCCTTAGCCTCAGCCTTAGCCTTTAGTATTACTTTTACCCCTTCCTTCTTGTCGTTCAGTCAGGGTTTTCGCTTCGCTTCAACTTTTTACTTTTGTCTGTTATCTTTTAATATTTTCGGTTCGGTTCTTTATTATTAAGAAAACTTGTTATATATTTGCGACCTCAAAATGCCAAGGATTATGAACTTGATGAACGTTGTTGAAAAGGAATATGCTGTAGGCAATAATTATCCCGATTTTAAAGCGGGTGATACCATTACAGTACATTATAAGATTAAGGAAGGTAATAAGGAAAGGATACAGCAATTCAGGGGTACTGTATTGCAGATAAGGGGATCAAAGCACACTCAGACTTTTACAGTACGCAAGATGTCGGGCAGTGTTGGTGTTGAAAGAATATTTCCCATTGGATCACCCTTTATTGAAAAGATCGATCTTAATAAGCGAGGCAAGGTACGCAGGGCAAGGATATTTTATTTCCGCGAGCGCACAGGTAAGAAAGCAAAGATCAGGGAAAAAAAGTACTAGGATTTAATAGTGATACAATCGAAATAGAAAAGGCTGTCTGGTGACAGCCTTTTTTTATAAGTGAATAAAAGAAATGGTGCCCCTTGGGTGGGGCACCTTGGTGATGATTTCGGATGATAAATCTATCACTGTGGGCAAATCAATCTTAAACCTAAAAAATTGTCCAATCATCAAGCCATGTAGCATCTGATTTGACAGCTCCTATATAATCGATTGAATCAAACCAGTCATCATCTGCATTTACGTCATATCCTCCTGTGAAGGTACCAACAAAACCATTGGTTCCTGACAGTGTTATTGTCTGGGATGCAAAAACATTTGCACTGGCTTCAAACTCATTGCCTGAGGTAATCACTCCTGATATTTTGTATTCAGGTGTTCCGTCCATATAACTATGGTCAAAATCGAGTGAACCGTCTTCAACATTCAGGTGGCTCTGGTTATCCGAAACCCTTACACTGCTGCCAAGGAAATTGGTAATTATAAAATTATAGAATTTACCCTTGGTGCCCCTGCGCATTTCAATACCCTGTGGATTACTACTATCTTCATTCTGTGTACCTGATGAAATAATGGTAACATTAGAAAGTGTGGGTTCAGAAAAAGGTGTAGCAGCATTATCATCACTGTTATTGTCACCTTCAATACCACGGTCACCTATGTCGCCTGTTTTGATCAGCAGGTGTTGCGCATTCCCATTCCAGCCGTAAGTCCAGTCGAACCCGTCGTCTGTATTGTTCCAGCTTACAACATATTTCATATTAACAGTACCACCGAACATTTCAATACCATCATCGGTACCGTTCCATGCTTCGATATATTCAACAGTTGTGCCATTTCCAACACCATTGAATGTAAATCCATTATGTTCCGTGTCGGGATCAATCTTAGCACCACCGTACTCAACTCTTACATATCTTATTATACCCGAGTTATCATATGAATCATTTCCACCATATGGATAACCTGCAATCTCAGAATCGACATCAACTCCTTTGTTGCCTGGGGCATCACCATTGATAATTAGTCCACCCCAGTCACCGGGAGCTTTGGATGCAGCTCCTGAGGTAAATACTATCGGAGATGATGAAGTACCCTCGGCATCAATTGTTGCATCCCGTTCAATCATGAGATAGCAAAACGGGGCCGCAGTAATAGCCGGGTCAGACTCTATAACTGTTCCTGGTTCAATTGTCAGGGTTGCTCCTGCTTCAAAATGAACACCTCCGGACAAAAGATATGTAACATCACTTTTAAGTGTAATATCCTCGTCATATATGCCCTTAAGCAAAGCTCCACCATCCCTGACATTCACGCCTTTGTCACTTGGGTCAATAATCTCTTCAGGTTTACATGAAATCATCATGATTGACAGAGCAATTATTGATATTGCCACGGTCGATAAAATTCTAATTGTTCTCATCATTTTAATTGTCTCAAATTTAGTTTGTTAGTAAATATTCAAATTTAAAAGTTGTAACTTAAACCAATTCCAAATGTCATCCCCTTATGGAATTCATTAACAATCATATCTTCTTCGCCTATTGTAAGGTTCTGTATTATTGCAGGATTAAGAATATTCATGAAACTTGCTTTTACTGAAATCCTGTTACCCAGGCTTACCGAGACAAGAGCATCCAGGGTATGTACAGGCAGTTCGTAAATATCATCTTTACCATCGGTACCAACTGCATAAATACGTTTCCCAAACGTGTTATAAACCAGTGTAAAAGCTACGCTCCCGTTTTTAAACATAACAGGATAAGTCAGATCGGCGTTAATAAGATAAGGCGAAGCTCCCTGAAGCGGACGAACTGCATTGGTATTTATTCCTGCTTCATCACCAAGATCGATCAATGAATAAAGGTACGCAAAGTTGAAGCCTAACTGTAGAGGAGATAAGATATTATCGGAAGTCATCAGATTACTGATCTTTTTTCTGAATTCGATTTCGAAACCTGCAATTTTAGCGTCTTTTGTATTCATCCATGAGACCAGGCGTGATGAGCTCGCCTTATAGTATTTTTCAATGGGATCAACTATGTATTTCCCATATAATGCGAAACTGAATAAGTCACCGGGATTCGGAAATACCTCGTATTTCATATCCAGGTTATAATTGTATGAATTTGTTAATTCAGGATTACCAAAGGTGTTGTGTTCTCCGTACATTCCCCTGTTAACAAAGGGACCCAGTTCAATGAACAGCGGTCTTGAAACAGTCCGGCTGGCTGATAAGCGTAAGTTTGTATTCTCTTTGAGTGAATATCTCATATTAAGAGAAGGATATAGTCCGGGAGCAGTAGTATTAAGGATAATCCATGGGTCATCAAATGTTGTTCTTTCAGGCGATTTTCGGTAGTAAAGAGACTGGTCATCATACTCCCCTCTCAGTCCTATACTTAAAAGAAGATCAGGGGTAATATTATAATTCATCTCTATGTACCCTGAGTAAACATATTGGAAAACAAGGTAATAGTTCGAAAGGGCTGTTCCTTCACTGAGTGAAAGCAATCCATTTGCGAAAGCTTCATCAGACAGGTATGCACTGGGGTTCTCAGGATCGTGCACACCGGGAAGGTATCTTGTTTCATAAAAGAAATCCCTGGCAATGAAATCCCTTGTTTTTAATTTAAACTGCAAACCTGATACTATTGAACCTTTGTTATAATCATTTCCCTCCTGCCCCAGCTTAACCATGAAATCAAGTCTTCCGGAAGCCTCATGTTCAGCCATTTTCATGTAGGTGCGGTAATTAGCGATATTTTCACGCCTGAGGTAATAGAGGTCGTTTTCCTCATCATAATTCCAGGTGAGATCACGCCGGTCAGGTGTGTTATTGGTTGAATAACTGTACGATCCTTTCCAGTGCAATTCAAGCCTGTCATTTCCTGCAAATGAAGTGTGTTCTCCTCCAAGTATACCATCTATAACCCTGTTATTTACATATTCATACCTTCGGGCTTTAATTATACCGTCATTTGTACTGTGATAACCCATATTTTCCTCAATGGAGTTGTCGGTATTATTTATAAACAGGATATCAAGGTCAATGGAATTATTCCTGTTATGCCTGTAGTTGAAGCTTGCCAATGCGCTGGTATTGGCATTATATTGCCATTTTTCAAAATCGAAATCATATATTACAGCACCCCCTGCTTCAGGAAAAATCTTACTTCCATATGAATAATCAAAATCATTCCTGAATCCTCCTGCAAACAATACGCTCATTGTTCTTCCACCCAGATCGAATGTTTTTCCTGCTGACAAACCAATATTGGCAGCAGGTAACATTGTTGAGGTTGTATATGAGAAATCAGTGAAAAAAGGATCATATACCAGGGATGAAAAATCGTTATTCGGGTCATCAATGGGACCAATTTCTGAAGGCAGATCGTAACGTGAATTATTAAAGCCTGTCATCGACTTGAATCCTTCAAACCCATCTTCAAATTTCATCCTGTTATTGATTGAGAGGGTATTATAAATAGCACCTACATCTACGGTAAGGAATGATTCGGAAAGAAATTCTTTAGTCGTAATATCCACTGTTGCACCACAAAAGTCAGCATACTCAGCCGAATAAAATACTTTATTCACATCTACCTTCTGAATAACTTTTGAAGGTATAAGTGACAGATCAATTACTTTCCTGCCTGGATTGCCTGAGGGAATTGGCATTTTATTCAGGGTGGCATTATTATACCTGTCACCAAGACCCCTTACAAATATTTGCTGTGGTCCCATGGCAGTGATACCAACTATTTTTGTCACACCCTCCTCCACGTCAGAAGCACCCTTTCTAGAAAGCTCCATGGCTCCAATACTTTCAACTGAAAAGACAGCTTCCTTTCTCTCCAGCAAAAGAATATTATCGGATTCCCTGTTGGCCCTGGCTGTGACAACAACTTCGTCAATATCAACAAGTGACTCTGAGATAGTGAAATCAAGATTAATAGTCTCTCCCCCTATTAATGAAACCTTCTGTGTAATGGCATCATAAGCTACAAAAGAGCAAACGATATTATACACACCCGGGTCCAGGCTGATTGAATAATCACCATCAATGCCTGCCATTGTCCCCTGTTGTGTTTCCATTACAATAATAGTAGCACCAGGCATTGGCTGTCCTGAAACCTGATCCTTAACTACACCTTTTATAGTTCCTTTATCCCCCTGTCCATCCACAGACGAATAAATAACTGATAAGAGCAAAAGTGAAAGAATTACTGTTCTCATTTCTTAGTTCTGATTTTTAATTGATTTGCCCAATAAATAATTACGCAACAAAGGTGATCGAACTTTGCTACATGCCTGTTAATGATTGACTAAGAAATGGTAAAAAATAAGTTACATTCCCATTAAAGAGTATTACTGAAATGTAACCGTTTTGTAATATTATTTTATAAGTTCATCGGCTTTTGCTCTTGCTTCCGCCATTATTTTATCAGCTTGTTTCCTGGCTTCTTCTTCAAGCAGGGTAGATTTCTTATCAGCCTCCTTTCGTAATGATTCTGCAGCTCTGTTAGCAGTCATTTTTGCTATAGTTCCTTTACTTGCCGCTTCATCTATCAGTTTCTGAGCATTCCTGTCTCCCTCTTTCCTTATTTTCTGTGCTGCTTCTTCTGCTTCTTTTATTACCAGGTCGGCCTTTGCCTGTGCTTCGGCAAGTATTTTGTCTGCCTGTTTACGTGCTTCATCTGATACCCGTTCTTTCACTTCTTCAACTTTTTCTTCAACAATATCCGTGGCTGCCTCCTTTATTGACTCCGTAATAGTACTACCATCACTTTGACCCAATGATGGTTTTATCTGCGGGTCTTTCATTGTACCGTCAATAAGTACATTCATTCTGATTATTTCAGGCTGATAATATTCTATACCGAGTAATGCAGCCCTGGCTGCCAGTCCGGTTAATACTGCAGTCATGCCCGGGGGTAGTTTTGACGAAGGCAGTTCCAGTTTCATAAGGTAATTAATGGTATTATCGAGCCCATGATCACCGCTGATATTCACTTTCATATCTCCCAGCCTGGTATCGAATGGTTTAATATATACCCTGCCATCTTTCACCTGGAAATTAACATCAATATCTTTAAATGTATTGGTGTAATCCTCCCCAATCTGCAGTACGCTGCTAAATTTCTCATAAATGGGAGAACTCACAAGCTGTATCTCTTCTGACCTCATCCTGCCACCCCCGTTTATAGATTCCACAACAGGCAACATACCTTTTCCCAGCAGAGATGAAAAATCAAAATTCACAGACACCTCACCATCCATACCCTCTGCAACAGGTGCAAGTTTTTTAACTGTGTTAAATGTATTGAACGACTCTTTAATCCCTATACCTGATATTGATAAATCCATAGCCAGTTCGGGATTAATTGTATCACGGGAATCATATTCTGCATTAACTGTAACCTCTCCGCCAAGTGAACGTAAACCTGTTTCCCTGATTATCAATACTCCTTCTTTCAGGAAAATATTACCTTTTATGTCTGTTGCCTCAAGCGGGCTGAACCTGAACCTGTCAATAACTGAAATGAATTCAAAATCAATATTTTCCGGTAGATGTATAGTTGTAAGAGCAATTGTATCATCTTTAACTTCTACCGTATCGACAGGTAAATATAAAAATATTGTATCAAGGTCAATATATTCAGAATAAAGATCAAGCTTACCTGTCACTGTTTCATCTTTAAAAACAAAAGGCAGGTAGTTCTCAAGGCGCCCTGATAAATTAATAATATTACCGGCAACATTCATTCTGAACTGTTCCAGGGCTGCAAACCGGGGTGTGAAATTAAAATCGGCTACCTCTATACCAACCGGGGGCAAATCCTCCATTGCCACTTCAAAACCTCTTAGTTTTAAAGCTCCGGAAGCTTCGAAGCTGTCAAAGTCCTTGTTTTCTATCATAGACATTCTTCCCTCCAGTCCAAGGGCAACATCAATAATACCTTTCAGTTCATTCAGGTCAACAGGTACCGCATCGGCCAGGGCTTCAAGATCGATCTTCCCTTTAAAATCCGCATTAACCTCCGGGTCGCTTACGGGAGTGCTTAATCTCATATTCATATCAAAGGGGCTGCCCTCAACCTCAAAATGAAACTGCTCCATATCCAGTACTGTCATGTCAGGGTCAGTTCCATCAACATCAACACTGGTTTTAATATTTATATTATTGATACTACCCGGCAGGTCAGGATATGATATATTACCGTTAATGACATCAAGTGCAAGATTTACATCCGGCAGGAGGCTGTCAGCCGCACTGTAGCGTCCCCTGATCAGTCCTTCAATATTAAAACTTCCCTTCGTATCAAGACCTTCAAATCCCTCCATGTAAACAGCGGGCACCATTGACAGAACAGACTTAAAGTCAGTATTACCGGTACCAATACTTATATCTGCAATAATATCTTCTCCTTCCATTGCAACCGATCCTGAAAACAACAGCTGAAGAGCATTGATTGTAATACTGTTTTCGCCCAGAACAAATTTTTTATTGGCAAGATCTGCATCAATGTCAAAGCCTGCATGCACTTCTGCCTTATTTACCATTTTTATTCCATCCAGTATAAAATCGAGGGCCCCGATATCTGTTTCAAGCAATAAATCTGTTTTATTTGCAGACATATTACCACGAAGCAACAGGTCAAGGTCATTTATGACAGCTTCCATTCCCGATGAAAGATCGATATATGATATATCAGCGTCTTGAATCTTAAATTTGTTAAGCCTGAGAGCCATCTTACTCTCTTTTGCTCCGGCATCCTCCTCTCCTGTCTCTTCCCCTGTTATTGCTCTTTCGTCCGGGATCTCTTCACTTGCGGGGACAATATCATAGTTAGCTGATCCATCTTCAAGGATTATAGCATTGACTACAAGCCTGTCTATTTCTATAGCCCTTATCCTGTATCCCGATTTTGAAAATATAGAACCTAAATCAAAAACAAGGTTGAATGATTTTAGTCCCGCAAGAGTATCACCCTCGAACTTGTCAATGCCGGTAACACTGACATCCTTAAGGCGGAATGTCAGATTCGGGAAATTCCTGAAAAGGGTTATGCCGAAATCACCAATAGCCAGTTCCGCATTTACTTTTTCATTGGCCACATTTACTGCTTTTTCTTTTATCTGTTCCTTAAAAAGGGATGGTATAATAATTGCAGCCAGTAATATTACCAGTATTATTATACCTGCAATCCTGAGTATAATTTTCAGAGCTTTTTTCATTTCATATTATGTTTAGACTATGCAATTTACTAATTATTCAGCAGCTTTATCAATAAAAACAGAGCTCACCGGATTTAGCTAATTTTAAACATAATAATTATATTTGCAGTCAGAAAACAATGGACCCGTAGCTTAATTGGATAGAGCACCTGACTACGGATCAGGAGATTGGGGGTTCGAGTCCCTTCGGGTTCACGAGCAAATAAAAGCTGAAGCAGTCAAGACAAAGCGAGCTCCAAAAAGGAAAGCTCGCTTTTCTTTTTGTGGCGAGCTTTGGATTGTGGATGGTGCAGCCATCCCAGCTTTTATTTGCAGCTCTGCTTCGGAGGATCCGCCGAACCCGGAGGGTGAGGCAATTCCTCCGGGTTCACTAATGTAGAACGCAATTAGCTTGTTATCAGATGATTGCGTTTTTTCATTGGTCTAATTATAACAACAATCTTATAACTGAGGGGAAAACTGATAATTATTAACGACAGAGAGGACGAAGCCCCCGGAGTTGATTCAGAGGGATGATATAAGTATTTTATATCAATAGTTATCTAATCCTTTATGCAACGGACTGAAAGCCCATAATATTTATCCAGATTAGTTGAATTAATAACGGGGTGGGAATACATTAGGTAGACCACAAATGCGTGAGTTTCAAGTTCGCTTGTAGATGACCAAAATGAACCACTTTCTCCCAGACTCCTTGAAATGCTGTCTGGCTCAAAAGTCCAGCCACCTGGTAAGGCGGAAAAACACGCCTCGTTTGTTGCTCCGAAATTAGGTCTTTTCCAATGTGATGTACCTGTCTCCTTAAGTTTTCCTCCGGATTTAATACCTCCGATGTAATCAATCAATGTCTGCCATTCATTTTTTGAAGGCATATGCCAACCATCTGGGCAAAGACCTCTTGAGTCAATCGTAGCATAATAATTATATAATCCTCCATATTCATTAAAATTATCTTCAGAACTATTGTAAAAACCATAAATACCATCTGTAAGTCCCTCCCAATTCCCGCTCTGAAGGTTTAGTATATCTGAACCATCATTATACTTGGTTACTTTAAGATTTTGCTTCATCCAGACTTGAGTTCCGATAGTAACAGCATCATACGCATTTCCATCAATATCCAGGAGAATTTCGTAAACCATCGACTCTTCTTCACATTGAGGACATTCTTTATTACAACTAAATGAAAATATGGCCAATAATATTATTGCTAAGAAACTCAAATTTGATTTTAGATTAATGTTGGTTCTCATTGGGTGCTAAATTGGTAAGGTCTATAAAGTTACTAATTATTTATCAATCCGTTCTGGCAATTTTGTAGCTTTGGCTAAACCTATCAATAATAGATTATGAAAAAGTCTGCAATCTTATTATTTATCTGTTTTGTTTATGGATGCAGTAACAACAGTATAGACTATGATAAATTTATTGGGGGCTGGATTCCAGAGTCGATATCTGCCTCAGCTCTTAAAGATTTTCAAATATTCAAAATTGATGAAAAATATATTTTTGCATAATCCTAAATTTCAATTTGTTCCATCTCTTTGATTATTCTAACTGTTTTCTGTACAAACTCGCTTTAATAAGTCAATTACCTGATCTTTATAATCAGCAAAACGGTATGTATTGAATTTTTCAGATAAGATTCTTTTCTCCTCACTTTTCTCAATTTCAATTTTGCTATATTTTTTTTTCTTTGTATTGGTCAAGAATACATTCTAAAGCAGATCTGTTACCAAGTTTATATTCCCATGCTTCTTGTGGAATTCCTTTTATAATTGTTTCTTCATCAATTTCAATGATACCTAATTCTTTATCTGTCTTTAATTTTACCGGGTAAAATCAGGCAAACAGCACTCCCTTAGTGCTTTAATGAGTTGTGTTACTCCAACTATTGAGACACACCTGGTCAAGCAATCCCCATAGCCAAAACCCGGTATTTAGTTCAACCGGGACTTCACGTTGGGTCTTTCAGACCACATGAAGCCCTATTTATTGTGCCACGTATTTATTCTTTTTTCAGGTTTTCTAATATGAATTTTTTTAAAGATTCAATCTGTCCAAGGTCAGCCAATCTTAAGGATGAATAGTATTCTTCTCTGTCAAAGCTTGACTTCATTTTTCGGTTAAGCAAATAAGAAGTCATATCATCTAAAATTACTCGACCGATACGACCATTTCCGTCCATAAATGGATGAATTATCTGGAATTCGTGATGAAATATGGCTATTGCTTCAATTTTGTTTTCTGGGCTTTCTTTTAACAGTCTTTCAACATTAGTATTCCATTTAGTGCAATAGCGCTCCATTTTTTCAAAAACATCTTGATGTCTTACAGGCTTTATGTTATAATCAACTATACCTTGAGATGCAGTTGGAAGCATTGTTCCAAACGAGCCACTTATAATAACGTCATTAGTCCTAATTTTCCCTGACCAAGCAAAATCAGGTGGGGAAATAGTCTTATGAAACTCCAAAATATTGGTGTAGAAAAGTAATCCGTCTTTGGTCAGTATACTTGGCTCAATTGTCTGCAAATATTTGTCTGACCACTTATCTCCTAAGAGTTTGTATTTTAAAACATCTTCTGTCGTTGGTGATTTATCTATCTTCTCTCTGATAGTTTTTAACTCGTTCGATATTGATTCAAGGCTATTTTTAGTCCCAATTTCTTTTTTAAGGTCTTCTATTTTAGCGTCCAAATTTGGTTGATTCAAGGTTTGGTCATAAAGGTTAAAAAGCCTATCAAGATTTTTTTCGTTGGAATCATTTTTGGATTTTAAATAGAAAATCAAGTTTGTGAAATATCCTATAACTCCACCAAATAGAAGGAAGAGCCATTCTTTCAAAGTTGTATTTCTAAGGAATTCTAATATTGAATCCATTCTCTTGTTTTATATGTTGCACAACGGTCAAGTATAAGCGTAGTGCGGGTTTCGGAGTGATTCACTGTCCGCCTACACGAAAGTTTATTAGGAGTAAAAACGCTCAATTTTAGCCGTTCAGCCCGCATTACGTTTATACAATGTGTGTGCACTGCATGAGCAGCAGCGCACACTTGTTGTAAGCTCTGGACAAATTGGAAAAATACAAATAATATTTGAAAAGAGCTTATCGACAGGTGTTTTTCCAGAGGGTGAACTTAGCGAAGCGATCTCACGAGCTTAGCGAGTAAAGTCCCTTATGGGCGGAGGTAACGCTTCGAACCATTAGCAAGCCGCAAGGCGGTATCCTGTGAGGGATGCACTGAAGGAAGCGGGACTGCAAAATCCGGTACTGACGAACAGGAACGGCATACGAGGCTGTAAAACGAGGATAAGCAAGCACATCATTGTAAAGTCCGAAAGATAGAAAAGTCGATTTACAGTAGATGCCGCAGGAATCGGAGGAAGGAACCGAGCGTAGCGAGCTCACGAACACGTATGAAAATTATAAACCTTGTGAGTAAAATGCTCTTACCAGGGGAGGTCTCCCGACTCACGGGATGAGTTAGGAGAAGTCAGCAGAAGCCATATTACCTGACAGTAACGAGCTGTGTAAACCACAGAGGACTCACAAATCAGGGAAGGTGGTGTGAGAGGTTCTCCCCGTCAGACTTTACTGGCGGGGCAGCCTACTCGATTGTGCGCTGAAACTACCTATATCAAGTTGTTAATTGTCTCACGTATTACTGTGTCTGTAGTTTCAGGTCTATAGCCCCTTATCACTTTCCTAATCACCCTATTTTTATCTAAAATGTAAAACGTTGGTACTGCTTCAATTTGATAGCTCTTGGTTACCTCTTTGTTTGACATTAGGAATTTGTATTTCATATCACTCCTTTGTAGGTAACTTTTTAACACGTTTGAACTTTGACTATAGCTTTCAATAGCAACGAAATCAAACTCCTTTTTGTCATATTCTGATTCGAGCTGATTCAAAAATGACACTGATGCCCGGCAAGGACCGCAACTAACACTGGTGAATTGAATCAATAAAACTTTGCTTTTCAAGTTCTCCAAAGCGATGCTGTTATTATCTGTATCTTTAAGAATCCAATCTGGTGCAGGTTGACCTTCCAATTGACTTTTTCTTATTGTTCTTGTACCCCTAATAAACTCCCTAACTTCATAGTCGGATGGAAAATAATCTGTTGCTTCAAAATCTTCAAGTCTGTCGATATTGAGTTTAACATCACTACATTCTATTGTGCTCTTATCATGCGGCATATCTCTTTCAAAACGGTATGGTAGATCATTTGATTTATTTATCCATAAATTGTATTTTGAAACTTTACCTTTGTGTGATCCATAAAGGGAACGAGAATAGACCGTTCGAATACCAACTATTTCTACTATTGTGTCATAAATACAAAAGCTGAATTGAATCGAATCGCCAAATTCTTTGAAGTCAATTGTTATACTGTCTTCTGTTTCCAGTACATATTCAATTAATCTTTTAGTTAGTGTGAAAAATGGAGATTTCACAACTCTGAAAGGCCGGGGATCGTTTTTAAAACTGTCAATTAGGATTCCCTTTTTATCGTGATATATACTAGCCTGCATATTTCCATCATAACAACCGTCCAAAATGGTAGTATCTTCTGGCTTAAGTCTTAGGAAACTCGCACCAACAAATGTATCAGCTGGATTACTATACTCCTTAAAGTAGGAAAAAACCGTTGCATATGCTGAAGTATCACCTGGAGCAAAACCTTCACCCTTAGCATAATAGGTTGCGGAATTTATCTGTTCAAGGTTATTTAATACTACCTCAAGATAACTTGTTGGGTCTTTGTCCTTGGAACACCCAAAAATTAATCCAGAGAGTATAAATAAGATAAGGAATCGTTTACGAATCAAAGGTTTTTTATTCATAGTAGTGTTTTAGTTTTTGCGCACAACATAATAGTATTTTATCCATAGTTTTTGCAGAATGGTAATAAAATTAATAAATCTTCAGGTAATAAGTAAGTTTGTGAGGGTAAAAGAGTTAAAAAT
>Ga0315539_1000553_pt1 | contig 28198 bp, 30 predicted proteins | sample SalMarSW160150MG_FD_203097 | JGI IMG/M metagenome (GOLD analysis project Ga0315539, IMG submission 203097) | Salt marsh sediment microbial communities from the Plum Island Ecosystem LTER, Massachusetts, United States - Salt Marsh Sediment SW1601-150 ...
CATTGATGGCCGCTAACTTTGAGGGCTCTGATCGAGAGAAAATACAGCAGGCGTTAGAGCAGTTGGCCCAGTCCTGTAGCCAGACAACTATTGAGCTTAGTACCGATGAGCAGCTTAACAATTTTGTTCTTAACGCTTTCATAACCGGCCTGCCGCCACTGAATAGGATTTTGGGCCCGGTTACTGAAATTTCAGGTGTAGTCGGCCAGGCCAGGGCTAAGGCCGAGCTGGAAAGAAGAAGGGCACAGACTCCTGTTGTCGTTGCCAAAACAGCAAAGGCACCGGTGATTGACGGGAAAGCAGAGGATATATGGTCCATTGCCTCCGAGTACAGGATTGAGAATGTAATGTATTCACCGCCCTCATCGCCGAATGACCTATCGGCTGGTTTCAAAACTATGTGGGATGAAAATAATCTCTACGTGCTTATTGAGGTGACGGACGACAATCTTAAGAACGATTCAAGTCCTGACCAGTGGTGGTTCGATGACTGCGTCGAGGTTTATATCGATGCCGATAACAGTAAGTCGAGTCAATATGATGGTAATGATGCCCAGTATCACTTCGACTGGGACAAGACGAATCCCACAATGGATGTCCATCGGCAGCACGGCAGGAAAAAGAATGTCGAATTTGCAATGGTAACAACCAAAGGAGGATATCGAACCGAGATGAAATTCCCCTGGTCAACCCTGGGTACCAAACCTTCCTCAGGAGTATCAATAGGTTTTGATGTCCATGTCAATGATGACGACGATGGTGGACAACGTGACGGTAAAATTGGCTGGAATGATAAAAATGACGATGCCTGGGATAAACCGCAGGTTTTCGGTAATGCCGTGCTGGCCGGGATGGTCGGCTGGTGGAAATTCGATGAGACCGAAGGCGGTATAGCCAAGGACAGCAGTTCCGAGAACCATGAAGGCCACCTTAACGGCGATGCAAAATGGACAAAAGGTAAAATCGGCGGCGCAATCGAGCTTGATGGCTCCGGTGACTTTGTCAAGATCGACGATGAGTCGGCTTTCGATATAACCGGCCAGGTTACTATTGCCTGCTGGGTGAATATTCACTCTGTGGCAAATGAATGGATGGCAATCGTTACAAAAGGCGATAACTCGTGGAGGTTGTCCACAGTCCAGGACAAGAGGATATTCCACGCATCAGTTAGCGATTGGCAGCAGTTTAGGATTAGTGGAAAGACTGAAGTCACGGCCAACGAGTGGCATCACGTAGCGGCTGTTTATGACGGTCGGCAAATGTGCATTTACGTCGATGGCAAGGTTGATGTTTGCCAGCCCTGGACGGGTGGAATCGGCAGAAACGATTACGACGTTCTTATCGGCGGAAATGCCCAGGAAAAGAACCGATACTTCGACGGCCTGATTGACGATGTCCGAATATACAATTATGCCCTTAAGGAAGCTGATATACTGGCTTTGTATAATGAGGGCGCAAAAAGGTAGATTATGAGAGGCAAGGCCAAAATAGGTAGCGGCCAGGACCAAATGCGGTGGGTGGTATTGCTGCTTGTAGTGGCGGTGATACTACCTACCGTGGGTTTATTGTGGTTTATCAGTCAGGCCGTGAGTAATGAGAGATTTGCCGTTCGCCAAAAGCTTATTACAGTTTACAAAGAACAATTAGACAAAACGCTTCGTCAACCTGACAAGAAGTTATCCAGACATTACGAGTTGTTGGATAAGCGAGAAATTCAAAGGCATCCTTATTACAATAGACTTTCTATTATAGGCCCGGATAATTTTGCCGGGTTGCTTGTATATGATGCTAAGGGGCGGCGTATTTATCCGCTTTTGTCTTCTGAAATAGATGGTACCGTTGAGTTTTCAGACTTATTTAAGGATGCCTGGAGGCTTGAGTTTGATGAACACAAATTTTCACAGGCTGCTGAAATTTATGGTCAGAAAGCAATGTATGGTGACGATTATGTACGTCTGGCCGGCCTTATCGGCAGAAGCAGATGTTTGGCAAAACTCGGAAAACAGGATGAAGCTATTGCGGAGTGTAAGCGGGTAGCCTTTAGCCCTTTGGAAAAAACTGCCGGGCCAGCTCTTTTGGTTCTCATTGGAAATGCGCGACTTTTGTTACTGGATTTAACACAGGATAACGCTGTGTATAGCGATTTGTTTAAGCAGACATTCGAACGATTGTCTTCAATGGTTTATTCGGTGAACGAGGCGGGATTTACGTTGCCGGCCGACCATAATCTGTTTCTTGCCCAAAAGCTGGCTGAGATAGCGCGCAGGAGAACCATACTCAGTGACGAGGGATATTTTAACTTATCGGATTTTGAACGATTGCTTGCGGCCGAAGAGTTATCCATTCGAGTATCTGAAAAATTGCCGGAAGCGAATAAGCTTGAAAACGTAAAGGAGAACGAACTTCAACGACTTCCACTTGCAGGCGAAACTTTATATGGTATCTACCACAAAGCCGATGGTATCAGCATATTGGCTTTATTGTCTACGGAGAATATTGCATCAATTTTCAAGAACTTCGAAACTGATTTCAGGGATTCTGATGTTGTCTATAGAATAGTGAACGAGTCCGGCCATTTTGTGGGGGGTACCGATGAGCTTGCCAATGAGCCTTTTGTAACGACAGCCATTGAAGAGAGTTTTCCGGGCTGGAAGATTGAGTTGTCGTTCAAAGAAGGGGATATCTTTGAGAAGGCGGCAAGCCAGCGTATTACCGTTTATATCTGGACAGGCCTGCTCGTCATTGTCCTGATTCTCGTCGCAGGAGGAATTGCTGCGCAGGTAATTAGAAAACAGATAAAACTTAACAAACTCAAAAACGATTTCATAGCGACTGTTTCTCACGAACTAAAAACGCCCCTGGCCTCGATCCGCCTGCTTGTAGATACATTGCTTGAAGGTAATTATAAGGACCAGCAGCAGGCAAAGGAATACTTTCAACTGGTTTCGAAAGAAAACGAGAGATTGACCGGCCTGATTGATAACTTTCTGACCTTTTCACGAATGGAGCGAAACAAACAGGCCTTCGATATGACCCAGACAAGCCCGGCTGATATTGCCCGGGCCGCGGCAGAGGTCGTGAAGACTAAATTCAGTAACAGCCGGTGCGATTTTAGCATACAAATACCCGATGATCTGCCCGATGTTTTCGCCGCTCGGGATATAATTGTAACAGCACTCGTTAACTTGCTGGATAATGCCTACAAATATTCTTATGATGACAAGAAAATTGAGCTGAAAGCTTTCTCAGAAGACAATTTTGTTTGTTTTTCAGTTAAAGATAATGGTATTGGAATGACCCGAAGGCAGATAAAAAGAATATTCGACAAGTTCTACCAGGCCGACATCTCTCTTTCTCGTCGGGTTGAAGGTACGGGTCTGGGTTTGTCTATTGTTAAATTCATTGTTGATGCACATAAAGGTACTATTTCCGTCGACAGCGTAATCGGCGAAGGAAGTACCTTTACAGTGAGATTGCCGGTTAACGGTTAAGTCCAAATGGGAAAGGACTATTAAATGAAAAATGTGCTGATTATTGAAGATAATCCTGCCATGCTGCGTGGCCTCAAAGATAATTTTGAAACAAAGGGCTATCAGGTAAGGACAGCTATGGATGGCGAACAGGGCCTGAAGGCTGCAATAACTGAAAAGCCCGACCTTGTCATTCTCGATGTTATTTTGCCCAAAGTAAGTGGCTATGAAGTATGTAGCCTGCTCCGAGAGAAAAATCCCGATACGCCGATAATAATGGTGACTGCCAAAGATGAGGAGGAAGATATTATATTTGGGCTAAATCTCGGAGCAGACGACTATGTTACCAAGCCCTTCAGCATAAAAGTACTGCTGGCCAGAGCCGAGGCTTTACGGCGACGCCGAAGAGTCGGGGAGCCTGCGGTGTATGAATTCGGTGATTGTCAATTAGATACCATCAGCTACACTTTTATGCGTAATGGCAAAGAAGTTGCGCTTACACCTAAGGAGTTCAAAACGCTGCACTTGTTCCTTAGAAGGCCTGGAGATATCCTTACACGTGAGGAGATCCTTAACACAGTGTGGGGCTATTCCCACTTTATTACTTTACGGGATGTCGATCGTCTTGTTAATGCTCTGCGGAGTAAGGTTGAATCCGACCCAAACTCTCCAACGTACATTCATACTAAAGGAGTAGGCTATATTTTTAATCGGCCTGAACCCAATGGAAACAGTACTGATAATTGAAGATGACGCTGCTATGTTGCGCGGCCTGAAGGATAACTTCGAGTTCAAGGGCTACAGCGTACTGACAGCAGTCGATGGGGAGGAAGGGCTGAATATGGCTCTTGATAAAAAGCCCGACCTTATTATTCTTGACATTATGCTGCCAAAGATAAATGGATATGAGATTTGCAGGCACATTCGCGAAGAGAACCTGGATATGCCAATAATAATGTTAACCGCCAAGGGAGAAGAGTCGGATATAGTTTTGGGCTTAAATCTTGGGGCCGATGATTATGTCACTAAACCTTTCAGCGTAAAAGAGCTTTTGGCTCGGGCGGCAGCCTTTTTGCGACGAAGGAAACAAACAGAACAAGACATTTATGAGTTTGCAGATTTTAAACTTGATATTCCCGCAAGAAGACTGACGCGTAAAGGTGAGGAAATCAAACTCTCACCAAAGGAGTTTGGTCTTCTTGAGTTGTTTGTAAAAAAGCCGGGCAGGGCTCTTACGCGTGATGAAATACTCAATCAGGTTTGGGGTTATAATTCTTTTACAGGCCGGCGTGGCATCGACCGCTTTGTTACCACACTTAGAAATAAAATAGAAACTAATCCCCGCTGTCCGGTTTTCATACGTACAATAAGGGAGATAGGTTATAAGTTTGAACCGCCTGAATAAGCCGGGCCTTTCAAATCGGTTCGGGTCGAATCATAGATACAGCTAACGATTTAGCGTCTCACTTGGCGCCTGAATACGGACAAGCACATATCATCACGGTCTTTAATAGACAGCCAATCCTGCCGAAGCTGTCAGGAATGCTAATTTAGCACGCCCGGCAGGACTCGAACCTGCGACCTACGGATTAGAAATCCGTTGCTCTGTCCGGCTGAGCTACGGGCGCCTGAGTTATAACTTATTGTAGTTTAACAACTTCCCACATGTGCTGTCAATCTTTCCCGTCGATTAAAGGGGGCGCGTGCCAAGCGCGCGCCAAATTTTTGCCGAGGGTTTTGACAGTTACCTGCCTTGCACGGTCCAGGAAATCGTCGGCAACGGCCAGATAAAACCTGTGCGTCGTTCCGAAATCGGAATGGCCAGCAAGCTTCATTACCTCGAACTCGCTAAGGCCGTTAGCGAACCAATTGCTCAGAGCCGTGTTTCGGAAGTCGTGGAAGCGACCGCTCTTAACGCCTGCCCGTTTTAATATCCTTCCAAATTCACGGCGAAAGTTGTTGATTACCTTCAATCGGGTATCGCAAAGGGTCCATCTGCCTTGCCTCCGTAACTCCTGTATATGGTCGTAGCGAGCAGGGGGAACAAATATGTACGGGTGACATTCTGGCTGCTTACTCTGGAAGTCCGCCAACAATCTGACGATGTCGTCTGTCAACGGCAGAGTTCTGCGTTCGGTGTCTTTGATGAGCCATCTCCAGGTCTCGGCTGTGTCGTCTTTTGGAGCAACATCAATGGTCTTTGCCTCAAAGTCGATATCGCTCCAGACGGCATTGAGCAGCTCGGCCCGCCTCATTCCGGTCGCCATTGCAACAAGAATCAAGAGTTCCCAATTAACAGGGCTTCCAGCCTGGCACTCTCTCGCAGCCTTCAAGATCCGCTCACACTCGTCAATGGAGTATATCCTGACCTTGCCCTTCGATACTCTGGGCACTTTAACCCCCTTAAGAGGATTTTCATCCAGCTGCTTCCGGTCGACCGCCAACCGAAATAACCTTTTCAGGTGTCGTAATTTCTTTGCTACCGTCGCCGGGCTGTTGCCCTGGTCCAGGCAAGTCTGCCGGAATAACTCACCGTGCATGAAGGTAATCCGCTGATAATCCATGTTGCCAACGATTCCAATGAACTGGCTCATGGCCGATATGTTCTCACGCCGCGTGCTCTCCCTAACCTGGTCTCCGGTCCTGGCCAAGCTATCGGTCAGGAACTCGCTGAGCATCATCGATTCTTCTGCCACTATGCCCATTCTCAACTCCCGTTCTTTCCGGGCCCTCTGTCGTTCGGCTTTACGCCTGTCAGCATGCCCGAGAGAAATCCGTTTTCTTTTGCCGTTCTCGTTCACGTAATCGAGCAGGTAACGGAAAGTATTTCCATTACGCGATGGTCTTGCCCTTAGTCTTACCAGTTCTTTCATATTCACCTCCTTTCTGCTGGCATCAACTGGCAAGACCGATCCGGATACAATGTAACCCGGACTGGTGAAAATTCATAGTGAAAAATCATCTTATCGTCTCCCTTTGCATTCTTTCCATTATCCATTCAAACACAGCTTCGAGAGGATATAGCGGCTGGCGGCAAACGTGAATACACGGCAGACCGTGAAACCGTTTGAGGTGCGCGATCACGTTGTGGAAATCCTGAGCCTTGCTTATTTCAGGTATGCGTAAAAGCCGTATCAACTCGTCCTCGGTTAGCAGAGCAGGACAGGGAGTGAATCCTCCATTGCCGTCAGGCAGCACCGTCGCAGGACTAAAACCTGAATCTCTTTTTTTATCCGTTTCCATTGTTTACTACGCTTGATTCAAATACAGGACTTTTTACATTAACCTTCCAGCCACCAAATGATGATTTTTGCCGATTTGGTTCTATTTCTGAGGCCTTTTAATATAGTCCTTTAATTCGCCTTCCTAATCATCCTTCAAGTAATCCTTTATCAACTTGAATCCTGGCCTATTACCAGGCCAGCTATTCACAAGAGACGCCAGTCTCTTCTGCAAGCTCTTCATGAGTTGCTCGGTCTCGCATACAAGCATGAAATGCTCGAGACCCACCTCCATTGCTTTTCTCATATTAACTTCCTCGTACTGCGTGCTGGTTGCTATTTCAATTCCCAATCGCTCGCCATCTTTCCTGATGACTAGTAAATCGAGGCAAGTATCTCCAACGGTCGCTTCTATTTCGACCACGTAACCGTGTTCTTCGTAGAAATCCTTTAATGCCTTCTGGTAATACAAGTGCTTTACTCCTCCTCTGCCTTTCCTTATTTCTGTAATTCCAAGACGCCGAAGGTAGCCCGTGCCCTTGGGCGTAACCTGTAACAGTTTTTTCCTTCGTCCGCGTCTGTTTGTGGGCAGTTCCACCTCATATACCAAACCTGCCCTTATTAACTCTTCCTTTGTCTTTACTCCCTTATATCCACTCAGGCAAAGTTCTTTATAGAGGTCTGTTAGGACTACTGATTTCCTGTAAACTTTTATAAGCATGTCCTCTGCATCTCTATTTACTATACCTGTCGCAACAGGATTCTCCTGCTTTGCCGCGCTTTTGCAAGTCGGACAGGATGGACTGTCGGACCCAAACAGCGGCACCCTCGGCTCCCAGTCCAATTGGTTAGTTTGCGCATTCCCTCCTTTCACTTCACCCACTATCATTTCCCGTCTGTTCTCCATGTCCATTTTTATGTCTCTTCCATTTCTTTCACTTCGATTTTCAAACGAAGCGTATCCCTACGCCTCAACGCTCAAAACAAAAGGCCTGTCAATCCTTCCAGCCAGCCTTACAATCGCCTCGCCCACCCTTAGCCTGTAAATCTCATCAGCCTGCTGTGAATCAAGCCCGAGCGCCGCCGAGCTGTCTTTGACGTGGTCTTCGTGGGTCAAGCCAAAACACACTCTGGTGTAAGATGTGGCCTTTGCGCTGTCCGCAAGCAGATTAGGGTGGCATTCCGCAATGACAAAGCCAATCCCGAATTCCCGGCCGAAACCTAGGCAGTCGCTCATGTTGGATATCGCGTTCTGAATCTCCTCTCTGTATTTCGGCATCAATCTTTTTGCTTCGTCAAATACTGCCAAATTGCGAATCCGTCCGCCTTTCTCGTTAAGCACGATGCGCCTGCATATGGCAGCGGAGAGCAACGTCTCCGTCAGGAAGGACTGACCGTCCTGTTTCAGGCCCGTCATGTCCAGTATCACGTGGTGGTCGAGCAGTTCATGAAGGGGGTAGCCTTTGGAACAACTCACTGTCTCCCCGAATATGTTGCACAGGTTCTTGATTCTGTTCTTGATTCGCGCGAACCACCGGTACTCTTCGGACCGCTTGTCCACCTTTTTGGTGATTTCCTTCCAGTTGAGGTAATCAAGCATGTCGAACAGGCACGGATAAACTCCATTTTCTGTGTCGTATTTTGCGTAGAGCTCGAGGAGATAATCGTAGAAAAGCGCCTCAGTGCCCATGCCGCCATAGAATCCCGCTGCGTTAGCGAAGACCGATGCAAAAATACCTGCCCACCGGTTCACATCCCGAACAGGAGGCTCCAGAGGATTCCAGCGAAAGCCTTCACCGGGCACTTTGAAAACCCACACTCCCGGGAACTCTTCAGCCAGCCCCGTGTAGTCCCCTTTTATATCGAAAACTAAGATTTTTACAGATATCGCGATGCTCATAGCGAGGATAATTAGCTGCCTCAGAAGTCTTCTGACAAACGTTGTCTTGCCTGAACCTATCCTGCCCGCGATAAAGGTTCCCTGTACTAATTCCTGTCTCCATAAACCGAATTCGCAATCCGAGTTCTTAACCTGTCCGAGATGAAGCTCTCCTCTAGCCTGCTCCGGATTTATCGGGGGCGCAAATGGGTCCGGTTCGACAACCTGCTTTGCGATTTGATGGTTGATGTACTCGAACGCTTCCTGCGCTATCTCCGGGTCGCGGGTGAGGCTGAACGCCTTCAGCAGGCCCCTCACCCTTCTATCCTCCTCGCACCTCCCCAGGGTGGCGAGGTATGCCAGTTCGGAGACCGTAGGCACGACTCCCGCCATTCTGCCCCGCCTCTCCCTGAACCGGCTGTATCTCCCCGCTCTTCTCATTGCTCTAAATCTCCTCAAAAACCTGCATATCACCACCAGCCGTCTGACTCATTCTCCTCATTTTCACTATCTTCATTACCAGACTTAGGCTCGTGTTCGTCTTCCTTGTCCGTTTCATCTTGTTTTTCCTGGTCTTCTTCTGTCTGTTTCTTTGCAACAGGAGCGTCTGTTCGCTCGTCCTCCAGCTCCTCAAGCGCGCGCTCCCTGTCCCTCTTCTCCTCTATCAACCTCTGATAAGTCCCGGGATCAAGTGTTTCAATATGAGCCTCCCACTCCTCCTGCGTTTTCGCATAGAAACCGGCCTCTTCCAGCTCTTCAAATTCGTGCCTGCACCTGTGCAAATCTCCCTCGGCCCATACCCCGTATTGCTGGCATTTCTCGCACGTGAGATATGTCACCTCTTCGCCGGTCTCCGGGCAGCGGTGCGTTGTCTGCATGCCCCTTGACCCGTACACCGGCCTGAACGGAAAGCCAAAACGTTTTGGTCTCAATGAGCCTTTCATCCTTTTACCCTTTCAGAAATTTTTTGATGGCCTCGACGTCAAGATTGATTTCGGTGCCTTCCTTCTGCATGACCAGGCTGATTATCGCATCGGACAGGTTTTTCAGGACGTCCCTGTGTGTGTCCACCAGCCCCTTGATGCTCTCATTGTTCACCACCAGCATCTCCTTCATCATCGCCCTGGTGTCCTCCCATGCCCTTCTGGTGGCCTCTTCCTCGATTGAACTGGCAGACCTGAACGAGAATACCTTAGAGATGCGCATACTATCCCTGTGGTCTTCGACCCTTTTCTGGAAAAACTTCGGCATGACCTTCACCATCTCCGGAAACGCCTCGGAAAGGACGCGCGTGTATTCTACCTCGTGGCCTGAGAAACGAGAAAGCAGGATGTGCAGCAAATACTTCTCCCTCTGCTTGCCCTGCGCATCGGCCAAGTTCTCGAAAACCTCCGTCAGGTCAAGGTCCACGTTATATTTGCCGACCTTGTAGTCATCTTCAAGTCCGCCGCTCATTTCAGACACCTCCACTAATCCACATTTTTGTCCTGACGACGATTGCCGCCCCCACGCACGCCAGAGACCAGGCACAGAAGCTCGCGGCGTTCAGGCAGGCCACCGCGACAGGTATGCCGTTTACTACGGTGAAGCATGCAGCGGTAAAGGCCGTGGAAACAATCAGGCAGTCAAGCAAAAGGTTACGCGTGATTTCCACCTTGCAGCCCAGCATGACCAGCGCCGTCACACCCGTGCACAGCAGGAAGGCGAAGGCCGACGGGACGCCCGCTCCGTGGACGTACCTGACGGCACCGAGGCAGGCCAGCAGGGGCACCGTCACGAGCAGCGTGCCCCACTGCAGGGAACGCTTCGCCAGTGCCCACGAGCTCGTCTGCCTATCGTCGGCATAAGGCCTGCCGCGCACCTTTGTCGCCACCCACAGGCAAACCAGTAATGATATGAACTCAAGCACCATCTACCAGATGCCCTCCTTTCTCATTTAATGCCTTTTCTCCTTGAACGGATAAACCGACGTTTGCAGCCAGAGCATTCCCAGCCAATAGGTGGGAAGAAGCAGCACGACAAGAAAAGGTGTGTAAGGACTCTTATCCTTCAGGTATATGATTAACCCGAAATAGCAAATGCCCCAGAGAAAGGTGTACCCGGTTATCAACAGGGCCGCAAGCATCAACTTAAAGAAATCCACAGTGTCTTGGCTGATACCCCAGCCCCGACTTCTGCGAACAGGTTTGGCTTTCCTGTTAACTTTACTGACCCGGCTTCTATGGAAGGACATGGCCGTTCCAAAGCCAGTCTCTTTCGGTTTGTTCGCCTCTTTACCCGGAACGGCCCCGGTTCTGTCCGCATTCTCACGTGTGATGCCCATCGAATTTCTTCCTACAGAAATAATTATTCAACTTCTGTACCATCTACCAGGTGCCCTCCTTGTACAGCAGGTTCGCTCCTATGTTGCCGTAGCCCCATCCGGGCAAGGCTTCCTGCCTGCTGGCCGAGAACGGCATGAAGTTCGTCTCGCACCAGCCCTCGACCCTGGAAGCCCCTGGTTTCGTCACGACCAGAATCCGGTAGGAGGTTCCTCTGGGCAGGGAACGCAGCTTCCTGCATGTCCTCGCCAGCTCCTCAACCGGCGGCTTTCTCACCTCAGGGTCAGGATCGGCGGAATAATCGAACCTCACGTCCCATCTCTCTAGCGCCTTGGAGCGGTCGGGCGATACAATCTCGAAGTGGACGGACTCAAGGGTCTGCTCCGCCAGCCAGGTGAAAAATCCCGGTTCGAGTATGTCCCTGTTGGCCGTGATGTAGTCGGGCGGGAGCCCCCTTTCCTTCGCTATCCTGAAAACTATCTGGAACAGAGTGTTTGCCATGTACGTCACGGATTTCTCCATTACGTTGACACTTACTTCTACCCGTTGTTCGGTAATCGCGCCCATCAGTCGGCCTCCTTTCTTTCCTCTTTCTCCTGCCCTTCATTAACGTTGCCTATACGCGCCTCGGCATCCCCATCGTCGTCACGTTCCGCCACGCTCGCAGGGTCCTGCTCGAGGCTCACGCTCAGCCTGTCGGAAGAGAAGTCCTGCACGGGGGGACGGCAGATGCTGCTGGCGTAAGACAAATCCTCCACAAGGACTCTGATTTTCACCTCGTCAACCTGCCACTCGATAACCTCGAGCAAGGACAGGTCGAGGTCGTCCCTTTCCTCGTCCGCCGGATAATAAATCAATTCGACCTCGCACGCCTCATCCCCGAACTCCACCACCAGGGAGTGCAGCACCCCCGCATAAACCATGTTGGTAACGGCTTCCGGGAAGGCCGCGAGATAGGCCCTCTCTTCCTCGCAAAGCTCCAGATCGACGATGCCAACTATCTCCTGCAGGACAGAGTTTATCCTTTCCTGCCATCTGCTCCTGTTTTTGAACGCAACCAGCATTTTCTTTTTAACTGTTTCCATTCTGTTTCTTCCTTTCATTCCGTTTAATCAGCATTCCCGCCACCTCAACGACGTCCTTAACCGTGACCTGCCGTCTTCCCTTCATGGCCATCGTCAGGGGAAGCAACCTCGACACGTCCCTGCCGGACATCGGCGTCGCGTCATTGCCGTTGTAAATGGCATTTATCACCGCATTAACGAACAGCGGCGTCACGTTCACCTTCAGCTTCCTCAACTCCTGCCCGCTCACCTGGAGAATCCTCGACGCGGTTTCTCTGCCCGGCATGCCTATATGAAAATCCACGTCCGTCCTGTCCCGCAGCGCCCTGTCAATCGCCTGCGGGAAATTCGAGGTCATAATTATCACCGATTTTCCGCCGCACGTGCGCAGCCTGTCTATTCCCACCAGCAGCTCGTTAACCACCCTGAGGACTTCGGTCGGGTCTCCCTGTCCCAGATTGCCCCTCTCAATTCCGACCGACTCAACCTCGTCAAGGAGACAAAAGACCAGGCCCTGGCGCGAGGCCATGCTCGTGACCTGAAAAACTTCGGACATCCTCTTGACCGATTCCCCCAGCAGCGAGTTGAACAGCATGCCCAGATTGAACTGGAAGAGCTTGGCATTCTGGCCTGTATTTTCCTTCAGGAGCCGCGCAACCCTGTTTGCCGTACCGATTGCCAGCGTCGTCTTGCCTGTGCCGGGCTCGCCTTCCAACAATACTGTCCTGTAGATGGCGCACCTCGTGCCTGACAGTGAGGCCATCTTCGAAACCGAAAGGCAGTAGTTAATCAGGGCTTCTTTCGTTCCCTGGTCGATTATTATGTCATCCCAGTATCCGTCGAGTTGCTGGTCGGGCAGCGTTGTCGCCTCCAAGTATTTTTTAGCTTTGTCACTCTTTTCTTCCATGGCCGTCTCCTCTCCTGTCTATTCATACAGGTCAGCGTCCGTATAGACGACCTCCCATTTCGCACAGTTTTCATCTTCCGCAACAGGCCGGACAAGCTTGCCAAGCTGCTTGACCAGTCTGTCGAGCGCTCCGTCCAGCAGCGGCTCGCCGAAGTCCACAAGCAGCCCTTGCCTGTAAGGGGCAACACAGATTTGAAAACAATCCCACGCGTAGTCAATCAACGCCTGGATCAAAGCCGGTCGCTTGCTCTCGTCCAGCTCATCCATAATTAGATAAACCATGATTTTGCGCCTCCTTTCTTTTCTTGACTTGTTCGTTTCCTTCCTGTATAATGCAAAATAGAAGGGCGGCCCGCGCTCCGTCGCGCGCCATAAAAAGCAAGCTCCGTCTTGTTTGACTAACTGGTGTCCTAACTCCCGATGGTTAGCTCAAGGAATTCCGTTCGGGAGAAAGGGAAGCCGCCCTTTTCTATTTAATCCATTCTTTCAATATTTTTATCCTTCACTTCAGATGTTTGCTTTAGAAATAAGTATAATTCTTCCTTTGTACAAATGTGTCTCATCTTCTTACCTGACGTGTCCTGCCAGGTTTTGTATGTATCCTTTTTTTCTCTTCTAGAGAGAAACCTACGAGGCAAATATTTGCTTATTACATGTTTTGCATGAGAGTATGCCTTTTTCGAAGGTAGTCCATTTGCCTCACCTAAACGCAGCAAAGTTAGAAGGAAATACTGCCTTTCGTTAAGAACCAAGAGCGTATTTCCTTCATCCTCTATTTCAACAATCAAGAAGTTATCTTTGAATAGAAGCCACAGCCTGAACAATTTATATTTACTGTAAAAATTCAGGGGTAGTTTTTCAATGGCCTCAAAAGCTTCTTCTCGACTTATGCCTTCGACATCTTCAGTATGTAATTTTGGATCGGGTAGCCAGTCGAATGTTATCCACCCCCCAAACGCCGGAAGTCGACCGAGACGTACCTGGTCCCCGAATATTAACCGGCACATTTCCCTACGGAATGTAATCCTATTAACCCCTAGTGTCATCTTTTTGTTTCTCATTCCTTCATTAAAGTAATCGAGTAACATATACTTGATTACCTTCCAAAAAACTCGGCACTCATCGGTCCTTACTGTGATGTCTATGACTTTTTTGGTTTTCTCAGACCCAACTAGTGAACACCAATCCATAGTTGGGTTCCTATGGCAAAAAGGTAGCTTGGCTCCTTCCGTAATTCTGAAAAAAGGGCATACCAGCGAATCTTTTGCTGTTTTACCTTCTAAGAGGCTAGCATATAGGAGCCACATAATGGCATCTTCATGACATACTTGATCGGATAATTCTTTTGATACACTCCCTGGTATTGCTGGTATAGAGCCAAATCCATTTCGCGTGATAACAGGTATAACCAAGAATGGTTGAGTCAAGAGTTGTCTGGGTATGCGAAAAAGCAGTTCATTCATTGTTTTGCTTTGGGATATGTGTCCTAGCCAATCAAGTAGCTTACTCCAACTATTTTTTCCAAGATTTTTAATTCTTCTTGCTTGCTCTTCTAATCTGAGTAATCTAGGCTCATTGAAAAGAACTTCGGCAGCCAAATCAGCAATCTTCGCAACTCCCCATTCATTGAATATTTTTACAAGATTTAGATTTGGATTTTTAATGAATGGTGCCATATCAACAATCTGATTCAGACGCAGCACTAGATTAACCACATTTGTCTTACTCACAAAATCCAATATGATTTCCTCGCTGAGGGAATTTTCTCCAATGATCATCTTTACCCCATGGGCGTGTACTTCATTTCCCTGTTCAAAAAGTGAATTAAGAATACATCTTCTTGACTCTTCAGGAATTCTTTTGTCCCACAGAGAATGTAGAACATTTTGACCTTCTAAAAAAGCTCTCCATTTGGAAAACGTATCCGAAGCTTTTTTCATGTGACTTGAAAGCTCACATGATGGAAATTCCCATACGAGTAAAGCACTACAAACATTATTGAACAGAATCGTTGTAAGGGGAAGTATTGACTTAATCTGCCAAACATGAAAGATTTCATGCCTGACTGCATTAATTTCATCACTGTTCTTTTGTTCTGGATTAAATTCCTCATCAGCAAAATTGCCTACGATAATCGGTGTATTAGGATAAAACCAAGCTAAAGGCTCCTTCTCTATATCCTGCCCCCTCCGAAGAGACGAGAAAAGCGGATTGTCATCTGGTATTCTCATTCTCCATCCTCTTGCCTTGTCTTGTCTAACTCTGCCAGATTAAGGATGTCATCACGAGTGAACATGTAGGACACCTTAATTCCTTTTTCTTTCAGAGCTTCAATATCCCTACTTTTATGTGGCTCAACAATACATAGAAGTTGTATGATTTTATGTCCCATTAATTCTATGATTGCCATAGCTTCTAGAATAGAGCTCGTATCACAAACTGTATCTGTAACAATTGCTATCCTCATTTCCTTTGGTTTTTCCCCTCCTAAAAGCTTGGGTTTTCCACCAGCCATGTCCAGTACAAGTGAATAGAGAGATGTTCTATATTTTTGATATGCAAATAGGGATATCGAACCAAGTGCGACCATCATATTTATTGATATTCCGACCACAGTATTAACATTTTCATCAAGAATCGATAGACAAGATCGTGCCAACAGTTCAAGATTGCAAGGTGCAATATTTATCTGCATATCTGAAAAGACCTCATTTCGTAGGGTATCTCTCAATTTATCCCTACCTTTTTGGCCGGGAAATGCTAAACTGAATACTAAGTCCCCAGATTTTTGGTGTAATATTCTTTTTGCTTCGTATATTTTTTCACGAAACGTTTTCGAACTTGAATATAAGATATCTAAAATCCTATCTTTCAAAATTGTTTTAGGAGTTAATTCATTTTCATTGTAGCTCTCGTATTGTTGAGTTGCTTTTGTTTTATCTTGCTCACCATTAAACGCCGAAGCTTTCTGATAAGCTATACGTGGGGGAAAGCCATCTCTACAAAAACGAACCATCAGTGCTATCAAGTGAACTGTCTCCTCATCGTATTCCCTCCAAGTTCTTTTACCTTTATGGGTAATGTGCGCAGAGAAGAAGCCCCGTCTCTGCCAGTTGTAGAGATTATTTCCAGTTAAGCCCGGGATTCTTTGTATCACCTCGCTTGGTTTCATTCAAGCACTCCTAAAACAACATTCGTCATATGACGTATTATGATACCGTCTGTTGACGAAGTCAATAAAAAAATGCCCTCTTTTTTACAAAAATTTTCATCCCTAGCAAGTTCAAACTTTATAAAGCTTTTCCTTGACTATACTTATGGCAAAAACGCCTCGCGGAGAATACTTCAGCCATTTGAGCAGAACCTACAATCATTTGAACTGGTACATTCAGGAAGCCTTTCAAAATATAGGTTCTAACGAGCTGGCAATGACGAATATTCAGTCACAGCTACGCAACTCCTCCAACATAAAGATACACAAAGCAACAATACTTAAATATAATAGCGGCCAGTTCGATCGTTACCAAACAGCTCCTCTTGAATGGGTCGGTGACGATATCTATAGGCTCAACGAAAACTACTACCGCTTGCTCGGAGAAAGGGTTTGCGCTCCGCGGATGGGCAAGCCGGGAAGGCCGAAAAGGTACACTACTATCAATTAACAGAGAGATGCCTGTAAGTAAATTCAGAGCAACCACTATATTGAACAAAACTGTCTTTTTATTCAGCGCAACATTTATTAACCCATTCCGCGCAAATACTCATCATGAACTACAGCGGTTTTATCGGCTTGGTAGAGTTGGCGAGGAAGTACGAACTCTTTCCCAATCCCACTCTTGGGGCGTTACTCACAGTGTCCCTTTTCTTCCCAGAGTTTGAGGAGGACGCTGCCGAATACATAAACTTCAAGATAGCCGACCGCATCTCGCACGGATACAGGGCGAAATTTTGAGAACACATGGCATTTCTTTATTCACCCAGCTACTGGAAGACCTGAAAAGCCTTTTGCCTCTCCTCCACCAACTCAGCGAACCTTTTGAGTTCCTTAATCCACTCAGGATTTATGACATACTCGTTAGTGGCGAGCTTCTTAATCTGCCCTTCTTCCATTAACTCTCTCAGCAGTTTCCATGTCGCCTGATTGCTTATACCTACTCTACGATTCCTGAGGACCGAGCGCAGTTGCCTGAAAGACATCATCGGCCTCCTCACAAGGGCCCAGATTACAAGTTCCCGACTATGACGAGGCTCTCTGGAAGGGGCCAGGGCAGTAAGCCCCAGCCCTTCTATGTTCTCGAGAACGGGCCCGCCATCCATTCTGGCCTTCCTCATACACACCAGACCCTCAAGAGTATAAACGAAAACAACATCGTTCACACTCATGCCCGACCTTTCCCTGATTTTCTTAGGTATCACCACACGCCCTTTTCCGTCCATGCGGGCTATTGCCATTTCCATTCAATCACCTCCGACTTAGAAGCGTCCCTTCGAACGCACTTCAGTTTTTTACTTTCCAGGACGGGGTGCGGGCATGGCAGCGGCAGCGCCTGAAGCCCGCTTACATTTTGCATGTCAAGCAGACGGCGGCAGCCGTAAGGAAGAATTAGCGGAACAGATTGAACCCCATAGCTTATCTTCCTTCCTAATCGTTGGGTTTCGATCGTGTGGGCAGAGAGTCGTCAGTGTGTTCGCGGGTTGCAAGAATGCAGAAGTTATCGACGTCTAGTTCGTGACGTAGCCAAGATTCTTTAATTGCTTTTGCTGGTGTTAGGTATACAATATTCAACAATGTATGACCGTCAGGAAGGCCAAACATGCAAAGCAAACTGAGAGACAATATAGAGGAGTTGAACAGATCGTTCGCTAAGAAAACAAAACCGTCTGAATCTCTAAGAGGGGAAATATCGCGGTCTTGTAAAAAGAGATACTTGTTCGATATTATTTATGCGTTTCAGCGTATCAAAGGTAAAGTATCAAGTAAAACCATTGAAGCGGTAACAGATTTGTTTCCTCGCAGCCACCAAAAGTGGGCCTGGGTATTATTGTGCGCGCTGCGCCCGCCTTATGAGGACCCCATTAACTGGGTTCCTCACGACTACGACTTTCACTATCATCTGATTATGCTGAATCTTCTGAAAAGACTGGACCTACCCAGCAAGGGATTCAGGAGTCTGGCAGAATACCCTCTCAGAACCTCGGTGGACAATCTGCTGATGTCGGGCGCATTCTGGGGCTGCGGAACCGAGGTCGTCCAGGAGTGGCTAACGAAGGAGTTTTACGATGACTTGCTGGCACGAGAAAACGATTTTGACGTTCAGGCCAAATACCTCCCCATGGAGTTTGCCGAGCACTTCATATCAGCCGTGGCCCGGCTGTTTGAAAGGCACCGCCTTGAGCGGATGAACCTAGGAATCAGCGCGGCAGTCTCATATTATGGAGGCGACAAGGCGCTGGATAATGCCAAGTGCAACTTTATAGAGTGGCTGTTGTCGAAAGGCGTAAACCCCATTTTGTTCGAGCTTGTTGTAACCGGCTTCCTTATCCCGGCCAATGGCTTGCTTCTGCCGAACGATAAACAGATATATGAATCACTGAATGGAACCAATGCCACGTACAAAGGCGTCTTCGGCATGGTGAACCTGGGAAAGCCTATAAAAGGGCTGGCCAACTTGCTTAAAGGGGGAAAACCCCCAAGGGATAAACTCACAAATGCTTTTCTCTCCGACTATATCCAGTGGCACCAGAGCCTTCACCTCACAGATCGACTCGGGCGGCATTTACAGCGGCGATTGGATTAAGAACCTCTTCTCTGCGCTTTGTGACAATTGCCTTGTGAACTGCTTCGCTCCTCAGGAGAAGTTTGACAGTGTTGGCCTCCACCTATTTTCATTTCCACCCTCTATCTACGTTGCCTATTTCCAGATAGTCGTTGTCTTCTTCGGTTTCAATTGGTTCATCAGTAAAGAGGACTGTTAGTGTCCTCCTATAGCTGCCAAGGCCAACCACGTCCTCTTTCATCTCAAATTCCGGCGCTTCGTCAAACCAATATTGAAGATATGTCCAGCCCTCTGCCTTTTCACCATTCAAAACATTTGCTGGATTCTCATTGAATCGTGCTGTAGCAGTGCCAGACGGGATCAAGGAGCCCTTCTTTAGCCATCGCAACCCTTTAATGTTGGTCAATGCTTGGGACATGAAGCACCACTCAATTTTATTTCCGCTGCTCATAATTACTGCAACAGGATCCTCCGCCAGTTGGGCGAAACGTATTGCAGTGGCTGTGATGGAGGTGCGGCATTTGGAGGCCATATTTTCCACCGCTGGGAAACCCTCACCAGCTTGTTGAAGTGCTGTCAAGAAAAGATCATCCGGCATCAACAAAGATTTTGCAAAATGATCCGCCTGTTTTTCATAATTATCATCAGAAATGAAACCGCTGTATGACTCATGCAATTGACGTCCCGAAGCAAAAAGATGCTCTGGATGTCCCGGAATAAAATAGTGACCTAGCTCGTGCGCCACGGTAAATCTAACAAAGCCTTCATTTTTGATATGCGTTGCGTATTGTATAGAGAAGTCATTTCCGAGCCTAAATAAGAAGCCAGACACACCAGGCCGATTAGAATCTTTGGGTTCAACCGTAATGCCATGTTTTTCCGCTATGCTAAAAGGACAGACAGGTAAGGCCGCTATGTTAAGCCTTTTTATGAGTGATTCAGCTTCTCTTTCTGCTTCCTGAAATTCTATCTTGGAGATCATTAAGTATCGCCTTCCGGCTTCTTCTCATTTTTCTTCGCGAGCATTTCTGCCATTTTAGCCAAGGCTTCTTGGTCTTCCGGAGACATCCGCTCAAAGTCACGGAAAAGCTGATCTGCGACAAGGCCACGGCTCTTAGGTTCATCGGCACGGCCTAATAAATAATCAACTGTCACTCCAAGAGCATCCGAGAGCCGCTTTAAATTATCAAATGACGGCGATCTACGGTTATTTTCGAAGTGCGATATTGCTGAGGGTTGGAGGTCAGCCCTTTTCGCCAGGTCAGTCTGGCTTAACCTCTTGGACTCACGGGTGGTCCGGAGCCTTTCGGAAAAAATTTTCGAATTTTTCTCCATTTTGATGGTTGACGCTAATGAGAGTTTGATATATAATAACTTTAGTAAGAAGCGGCGGCTTCAAATGCGGCCGCCTTATTATTTGTCAATACTATAGACGACTTGTAACATTATATATGACGCATATAGCATAGTCAAGCAAATTTAGTGGATAAGAAAGGTTTTTCTATGTGCCCGGGTGTGGCCATAAACAGGATATGTGATTGTTTTAGCGAGGTAAATAGCCAGCGTTAGGAAAAGAGGCTGACAGTGTAACTTCAGGCTAACGGGGCTATTTTCAACTTAACGGGCGGTTTGCTTTAAGCCGCGCAGCGAATCCCCCCAGACGTCAAGTTGCGGCAGAAAGTGATAAACAAATGAGCATAAAAATCAGCAGATACAACTTTGAAGGTCCGTATTCATCGACCGACAGTCTTAAAGACCGGTCCGGCGTCTATGTGATCCTCTGCACAGGGAATTCCAGTTACAACCCTGTTGATTGTGGAGAGTCGGCTAACGTAAAAAGCCGGGTCGAGAATCATGATCGGAAGGCCTGTTGGAACCGAAATTGCAACTCGACTTTGGAGGTTGCCGTACTTTATACGCCCAATCTTCAGGCGGCAGAGCGTGTTGCCATAGAGCAGGAAATCCGCAATGATTACAACTTCCCTTGTGGAAGCAGGTAATCATACACAAAGGGACGCAGGGTGAACCGAGGCTGAAGGCGAAAAGGAGCATGGTTCAACATGATGGGTCTGTGTGAGCAGTCTGCGCACTCACAAATTATAAAACCAATTTATGGCAACATCTGAGAAATGAATCTCAAAACAACATTAGTTGTTCGTTGCCATATATGTTCCTTTTTCTTTTACCTCGGCCTCCCCCTTTCTTGGCAAAGCTTTCCGGATCTACGTAAAACAGCCAGCCATCTGGCCTTGATTTACGGTACTCTTCTGATTTATTCGCTTCGTTCAGCTTCGACCACATCTGCTCGACGCCTTCCGTCTCCAGGCCGTTTACGAGGGTCTTCGCCAGCGCCGTCGTCATGTCCTCGCCCTGCGTCATGGCGAGCAAACCTTCCTCGCTGAATTTGCCTTCGATTGCAAGGCTCGCCTCCAGTTTTGAACCCATCAACTGCATGGCTTTCTCCTGCATCGTGGGCCTGTAGTATAAATAATTTACTGATACAGGTTGTCGCTGTCCGATACGCCAACTCCTTCTTGATGCCTGCCTGAGGGTGAATATACTGTAACCCGTTTGGTAGAAAATCAGATCAGGGAAATCATACAGGTCCAGACCGGTCTGGACGAGTTTCGGATTGGCTATCACCACATCCGTTCCTGATTCCACTTTCCTGTGAATCCAGTCCTCTCTTTTCTCAGGATCCACCGATGCTCGCAAAATTTCTGCATTGATGCCCTCGTCTATAAGACGCTCCTGTAGCCTGGCGGTTACATCCTTCGTGCTCGTATACTGTGCATATACGAACGTGTTTCTTCCTTCTGAAACGTTGTCCTTTATTAGCTCGATTAGCTTTCGCTCTTTGTTGTAAATTTTGTCCTTGGGCAGTTCCACCGGCTCTACAATCACATGGCCGGTATGGGGATGGACAATCGGCATGTTGTCGAACGGCCTGTCGGGATAAGAGAGCAGCGCGTTCACGTAAGTGCCGAGCAGGGCCTTGCTGCCTTTTGCCAGAGCTTGCCTGACTTCGCTGGAAAGCCTGTCTTCGAGGTCTCTGTAAGCCTCCATGAGTTCCTCGTTCATCTCGATGCCGTGCACGTATTCGGAAATCGGGGGCAGGTCGTCGGTCATGTCCTGCAAGCTGAGGAACACCGACTTATCGAGCAGGTGCTTGCTGAACACCAGGGGCGAGACTCCCGGCTTCCTCTTGAGGACTGTTCTGCCTTTCTTTCCTCTTGAGTACCTGTTATCCTGCGGGTAGGTCCTCGTAATCCGCTCCAGCACGCCATACTTCGCCATCCATCCGGTGACGTGTCCGTAGTCCAGCCCCTCTTCTTTCAGTGTGCCCGGGGACAGCCTGTAAAGCACGTAAAATATGTCGTCGGCATAGCCGCCGAGAAGGGTGCCGGTCAGGGCGATGGTCTTTTTGCTTGCGCTCGATAAGGAACCGAATGAATTTCCCTGGGCTGTGCTGCCTCCTTTCAGCTCGTGCACCTCATCAGCGATGAAGAAATCGAAGTATCCGCTCATGTACTTTTTTATGTACTCCGAGAGCGGAAACCTTCTTATTCTTTCGCCGTCGGCCTGCCACAGTGCACTCTCGCATTCCCGGCAGAACCTCTTTGTCCTGTTCAGGTAATCATACCCGACGGGTATGCCGTCCCTGTTAACTATCAAATCGTTGCAATCGGGGCAGCGGTAACCGTCTTTGCTTTCGATAGCCGCCGGTCTCCAAGCGTAGCCGAGCTTGGCCTTGTCCTTGCTAACGATAATATATTCAGGTCTTCCCGGCTCGCCGTTCTTTTCAAAATGCTTGAGGTCATCGAGTCCCCTGATTATCATCGCATTGGCATCCGGTACCGTTTCACGGATCTCCCTCTGCCATTTCTTCACCAGGTGGCCGGGGCACATCACGAGGGTCCTCGCCAGCCTGTCGCCGTTGTTGTAAACGTAGGGGACTGCACCTCCGACCAGTGTTTTTCCGCAGCCCATCTCGCCCACGACTATCGCGGAGTCATAATCCCGCAGCAGGTTGCAAAGGCCCATGACCGCATCGCCTTGGGCCTGGTAGGGTTTGCGTAGAAGCGTGTAAAGCTTTTCGTCCCACCTGTCACCCGGACTGAACAGGGGGTCGGCGTGACCTTTTATTGCGTCCGCTAAGGCGCTCCCGTAGCTTTTCAGGTAGTCGTTCATATCTTGAACGTCTTTGAGCATTTCCACCACTAAAAGGATATTTCGCCGCAGCGAACCGATTCCGAAATAAGCGAGTCCAAGGCCTCTTCGTCCACACTTACCTTCAAGACCTTTCTGTTGCCTTGCAACTCGCCCACATAGCCTTCCTTTCTCAGCGTTCGGTAAAGCCACCCGGACCATTCCGCAATCAGGGGAGCGGGATATCCCGATCTCACGGCCTCGTATACCAGCCGGGCGGGGTCTCCCTCGCCCACGTACAGCAGGTTTTCCGGCCCGTCCTGCGATTTGAAAAAGCCCTCTTCCGCGACAACCTGGTGCAGCAGCATGCTCGGTAGCTTCCCACTCATAATCCTGTACTTTCCGCGGTATGTTGTGCCGACGGTGACGTGCTTGTCTGACAATATATCGACGGTCTTGCCGGTGACCAGCGCGCCCGTTATCGCCTTGACGCTGCTGTCGTGCCCCGTGACCGACAGCAGATAAATGCACGAGTACTCGTCATAAGCGTAGCCGTCCGTGTAGGCTTCGACGTCCGCCCCCGTGTTGTAGTCCCGGTACCTGACTTTCTCCAGCATACGGAATCACATCAGGTTCCTTATCTCGCCATCAGGGTTCAGAACTTTGATTGAAACCCTATACCTCTCGATTTCCCTTTCGACCAGGACGTCGCCCTGATACTCTTGTTCGGCGTGGGCGACCTTTTCGACCTTCCCTCTAACGATGTGCCTGTCCTCGCCTTCGCCTACCATGCCGTCCAGGCAGCCGCTAGCCAGCAACAAGCCTAGGTGTCCCGTGTGCAGCGGCAGCGGCGGCCTACCCACACCGTTTTTGTTGTTTTTGCCATGCTGGTTAAGTTTGCCCCACAGCGGCGAGGACTTGAGTTCCTTTTCAAGCTCGGCCTCGTCTATCAGCGTCGAGCGGAACAGCCTAACCCCGGGCGACGAGGGCAGGTCGTACACCGGCTCCTGCATGTACGGGATTTCTTCGAGTTCCGTGTATGGAACGGCGTTCAGCATGACGAAGGAACTGTCGTCCGGACAGTTCCTGTCCTTCCTCTTGCCGAAAAGGACTACCTGCTTGAATTGCTCGTATTCCCCGTCCATGAACCTGTAGGTGTTAAAATCCTCAAACCTGTACGACAGGATTTTCGCAACGTCTTCGGTGACCCTTGGCTGAGGGACTATGTAGACAAGGATTCCTTCCGGCAGCAGGTACTTAACCGTCCCCCGCAGGAAGGCCTTCTCGGTTCTTTCATGCCTGTCCTCATCCAACGTGCCACTTTCCTGCCAGTCGTAAGGGGGATTCAGAAATAAACAGGAAAAGGCGTTGTTGCTTATCCTGGCGTCCTCGTATCCGCATTGGAGGAGGTTATCCAGCGACTTTTTTGCTTCCCCGGCCCGGTACCGGTCGAGTTCTATCCCGTAGGTTTCCGCGTTGACGCCTGCGGCCAGGCTTTTCAAGGCCGCGCCCTCGCCACAGCACGGGTCAAGGACGTTCGCGTTTTCATCGGGAAAGCTCAAAAATGACCTTATCCGCTCCACCACCTGCAGCGGTGTCGGGTAATAGCCCATCTTGACTCTGGCTTGCGGTCTCATGCCAATCACCTTTTGCGGTGCTGTCAAGAAATGCACCGGCAGAGATTTTTTATGTGCTGCACAGGGCTTGCTGATGGTGCGGATGTGCAATGTTAATCTAAAGCCAAACAATGCTGGATGTGTTAAGGCCGTCAATCACGAGACCTGAATTGTTCCAATAAACAAGTCAAAACACTCCGGGGCCCCAGCCTGGGAAATTGCCCCCCAGCCATCCCCAATTGTCCGGCTGCCCGTACCGTTTTGACTGAGGCTATCACGCACCTCAAGCGAGCAAACGGCAGCGTGTCTTTCACTAATCCATTTATGAAAGACCTCCCAAATCTCAATACTTGTTTTTCAGGGTGAAACATGCGCGGTAAAAAGTGGTGGCGTAAAAAGATATATAGTACCTACAGGCCCTATCCTGTAAGCAGGGACCTGAATGATGAGAGCTATTCCTCTGAGGACGAAGCCAATTCCGGAAATCAAACATCCGGGCAAAAGAAAACTTCCGTTCTGCAAAATTTCGATGACCTCATCGGTGATACCGGACACTTTGACCGGTTTCCTTCGGAACCGATGCACTCTAACGCTGAAAACTCCTTTCGGCCTTACCACCTCGTGCAATCCCTCTTTGCAGACCGTTTGAATTTTCTGCAACGGGCTCTCGACGAACTGGAGTCAGCGAAAAAAGAGAGGCAACAGCTTGTAAAAGATGCTCTGGACGAACTGGATTCCGAGATAAGCCAGTGCGACAGGTCAATCGCAACGCTCAAGGCGGCCTTCAACAATACCGAACAGCAGAGGCACATAGAACGCAAGCTTCTTGAGTTGAAACGGGACCGTCGCAGGGAAGCCCTGTTAAGCTGGCGGGATCTGGTCTGGCTCAAAGGCGAAATCAGAAAACTCCAGCGTGAAATAGATACCATCGGGAGAACGTCAAATTCGAATGAAAACAAAGAGGCTCCAACGTGATTTGTATGCACCCCGAGGAATTCAAGTCCCTGCTGGCTAAACTTCGTCCGGTCATAGGTGAGATGGCCGATGCCTTCTGGCTGTCTACATTGTTAGACCCAAATCAAGAAAAGGACATTCACGCCGTAGCCCAGGCACTTGCAGCCGAACTGCTCGATGAAAGCTATGTTGGAAAGCACATTTTACTGGAGCCGCCGCCTGAGGATAAGGTGCAAGGTGACTATCCTCTCGGCTACGTTATTTACGCAGACAAACCGGTATGCTCTCTTGCACTGAGGGAGGACGACCTTCAGCAACACGTTGCCATACTCGGCCGTTCAGGGTCCGGAAAGACAAACCTTTCATACATTCTGGTTTATCATCTGTTAAAGGCGGGAAAGCCTTTTACGGTTCTTGACTGGAGGGGGACATACAGACATTTTCTGAACCGGCCTGAAGGCAAAAACATCCTTCTGCTTACTCTGGGAGAAGAGAAATCCCCATCCTTTAATCTCCTTGCACCTCCTGATAACCTTTCTCTAAACATGTCTGAGGCCTACCTCCGTGACATAGTGTCAATTGTAGGGAAAACGTATTTGCCAGGCCATCACCTTCTCACTACAAAAGGCGTTGAGTACTTTTTTCTCAAGGCCCTCGACTTCTACAAGATGTTCGATAAGCCGGTGACGTTCAAAGATATAAGAGGCTATGTTGATAAATACAGTGCAGACAGGAGAGAAAGAGAGTGGAAGATTACAACTCTTGACGTGCTTTTCAAATTGACGACCGGCCCCATGGGACGGCTTATGAACTCGGAGAGCAACATAAATTTATCTGATATATTTGAGAGGCCTGTCATTTTGGAGCTTACCGGTTTGGGCAGTGAGACCGACCGCTCGTTCTTCACGCAGTCCCTCTTTCTTTGGCTGTATTACCACCGGCTTGCACAGGGCAGATCCGAGCATGTAAGACACGTCACCATAATCGAAGAGGCTCATAACCTTTTTTTGAAAAATTCCGGAAATCAGCAGTCCATAAATGACTTCGTGCTAAGACAGCTAAGAGAATTAGGTGAGTCGGTGGTCTTGCTGGACCAGAATCCGAGCCTCTTATCGATACCAGTGCTTGGGAACTGCGGCACTATGATAGCTCTGAATCTCAGGCACATGTCTGACATAGATGCCGCCGGAAAGGCTTTAACACTTCTGCACGAAAACCGGTACTACATCGGGAGGTTGCCGGTCGGTTCGGCCATCGTCAAATTGGCAGACAGGTGGCAGAAGCCATTCCTCGTTCGTTTTCCTCAGTTCCCCATTGTAAGCAGTGTTAGCAAACCTGAAGTGCAAAGGAAACTTTCCCGGAGTGATTCGCTAAAGAGGAGCATCGACGAGCTTAGCTCGGCTGTGAACGAGGCTATTCTAGCCCTTCCCGCACCAGACAGAAGGGAAAAGAATGAACTGGGAATAGGTCCTCAGGAGAGAAATTTGCTGATTGATATAGCCAAGCATCCATTGTCAGTGGTCACTGAGAGATATGCACGCCTCGGATGGAGTGCCCACACGGGAACTAAAATCAAACGGAGTTTGCTGGAAATGGGATTTATTAAACAGGAAAAGGTGAGAGTACCGAATGGCAGTGTCACGCTGTTGAAGGCTACCGAAAAAGGTGAGGAATTCCTTGCTTCCGAGGGCGTTCAGGTAAAGACTTTGCCGAAGAACGCGAGCCTGGAGCACGAGTATTGCAAAAAGCTTGTAGCTGAACAATACCGACAAAAAGGTTACAACGTTGAGGAAGAGGTTCACATCGGCGACGGAAAAGCTGTTGACCTGGTTGCAACAAAAGACGGTAAAAGGATAGCGATTGAGGTCGAGACGGGGAAATCCGACATTAAAGCCAATATAAGTAAGTGCAGGGAGGCGGGGCTTGGAAAGGTGCTTGTGATAAAGACGAATAGCTTCCGCGATACAAACGTCTGAAGCGGCCATAGAGATAGTTTCAAGTGATTCCTTTACATGCTCCCTTTCCACAGCCCTTTATCACATAACATCTGCTGCTTCTTCCCTTGCATATAACTTGGTATCCACAACTCGCCAGTGCAACAGGGCACAGATTACCCTTTTTTGGAGTGCATAAGGCTCCGGCCCCATTGGGGCCAAAAATGCAAAAACTGCATAACTCCTGCCTGCACATACGAGGTGTGAAATCAAATGTCACGTCAAGTTGCTCGGGATGTGTGTCAGGGCACTGCAACTTCACTTTGGACCATAACCCTCTAACTACTTTTGGAGCAGAACCTTTGTGACCAATACCCACATGTTTTGCTATGGGTTTGAGGCAACGTTCAAAGAATTCAAGATTCCACCTATCACCCGGCAACTCCAGCTGCCGGTGGAAATTGCTTTCCCAAGCTCTTTTATTCTCTGAATCAGCTATCCCCTCCTTGAATATGGCCGCTAACCTTACCGACTTTTTATAGTCTCGTAATCCCGCCCATAATCTCTTATGCCATCTCTTGTCACTTACATACCACTTTTTGTATTCCTTCTCAAACTCATTAAAATCTTTAAGGATACGCTTAGCTTTCTCCATGTCCTTAAGAAGCTTATCGCTGTTAAACTTAACCAACTTTTCTTCCCTCGCTAGAGTACCTACATCCCCATAGCTCAATAGAAAGAGCGAAAACGCCGCTCTGGGCAAGAACTCGCGGGGATATTTCGATTTCCATTCTGCCAACCTTCGAGTAATGAATTTGATTATGTCCTTATCGTAATCTAGAAGAATTATTAGAGTTCTTCTGATGGACTCGATATCTGCCGGAAACCCAGAAATCTTGTCCTTGC
>Ga0315539_1000561_pt1 | contig 28014 bp, 25 predicted proteins | sample SalMarSW160150MG_FD_203097 | JGI IMG/M metagenome (GOLD analysis project Ga0315539, IMG submission 203097) | Salt marsh sediment microbial communities from the Plum Island Ecosystem LTER, Massachusetts, United States - Salt Marsh Sediment SW1601-150 ...
TCCCTTGTCTGCTCCGCAGCAGTGGTAACAATCCTCATAACGCCTTGTTCCACCGAATCTGTCAAAGTCATCGCTATAATGTTGATTTTCGCCTGCGCAAACTCGCCCAGGACCCGGGCCAGCACTCCGGGCTTGTTGACCATAAAGACCGAAAACTGTACCTCGGTGCGCATAATTGCATCCCTCCTGCAAAATTATCATTCACGTTGTACTTATGTTTTTAAGTGCGCTCTGCCTGTCCGGATAGAATTCAAAAATTTTATCGAGATTCGTGATTTTGAAAACTCTGTGCAACTGCGGATTTATTCCGCTTATCACCACACGTCCGTCATAGACCTTTAGTCTTCGCCATATATCCATAAGTAATCCGAGAGTCTGAGAGGTGAAGAACTTGACCTGCTGGAAGTCGACGACCATCTTTTGCGGACAGTTCTCTGCTATGAATTTAGTCACTCTCTCCGATGCCACCTGGATTTCTTCGACTCCGCTTATACAGGTGGCATTGAAAACAACAACGGTCACATCCTCATTGGTGGTTATTTCTACAGTCTGTTTCTCGTCCATTCAGCTCCATACTCCATTGGGGCCGGCCCCCATTCTCCGCAAACCCAGGTTATGTCCCATAATTTGCATTGCTTCGACTAAATTATATCAGCGAACATTTGCTTAGGCGATATTATTTTTGATGTTTTTATAAAGACTTCCAACAGGCCACAAAATGCCGGCCTACTTCGTCCTTTTGCTCCAGTTTTTGCGGTTCTTTACTGCACCGGACCTCTGCGAGAGGACACCGGGGATGAAAAGGACAGCTGGCAGGAGGCCTGGCCGCATCGGACCCGGCCTCGCCGAGGCGAGTCGAGGCGGGCATTTCGCCGGTGAGTCTGGCCCGGCCGCCACGTGAGGCCGGCTCAACCTGTGGGATAGCCGATATAAGAGCACGGCTGTAGGGGTGAAGCGGATTTTCGTATAGTTCCTGCCCGCCGGCGTATTCCACTATTTTGCCCAGATACATAACAGCCACAAAATCACTTACATACTGCACGACCGCCAGGTTGTGGGCGATAAACAGATACGTCAGCCCGAAATCCTGCTGCAAATCCTTCAGTAAATTGAGAATCTGCGATTGAATTGAAACATCGAGGGCACTGACCGGCTCGTCGCAAATGACAAGTTTGGGATTCAAGGCCAACGCCCGTGCTATGCCGATTCTTTGCCGCTGGCCGCCCGAGAATTCGTGCGGGTAGCGATTTATATGGTCGGCTGAGAGCCCGACTTTCTGAAGCAACAACGCCAGGCGGTCATTCAATTCGCTATCCTTTATGGTCTTATGAACTTTCAAAGGCTCAGCCACAATACCGCCCACCGTCATACGTGGGTTCAGTGAGCCGTACGGGTCCTGAAAGATTACGGAAATATCCCCACGAAGCTTGCGAAGTTCTTCGCCCCGGGTCTGAAGGACATCGATGCAGTTAAATGTGATTTTGCCGGCCGTTGCCGGTTCTAATCGCACGATAGTCCTGACGACGGTCGTCTTACCACAGCCGCTCTCGCCCACAAGACCCAATGTTTGGCCGGGCTGGATATTGAAGCTGACGCCGTCAACTGCCTTGACATAGCCGACCGTCCGGCGAAGCAGCCCCTTCCTTATCGGAAAATAGGTCTTCAAATCCTCGACTTCAAGCAAATTATTGTTTGTCTCCGGCATAGGAAACCAAAAATTTCCAGTTTTACGTTATAGCTTTGGGCTTTAAGTTTTAAATTTTAAATTTTCTTCATATCCCAGTGCGTACCAGCACGCGACAGACCTGCCTTCTGCTACCTCTCTTAACTGCGGCTCTACCGTCCGGCATCTTTCGTCGCCCGAACCTATCGGGCAGCGGGGATGAAATTTACAGCCGGCCGGAAAATGCAAAGGCTCAGGAACTGTGCCGGGAATTACGGGCAGCCGTTCGGCCTTTAGACCCAATTGAGGTAAAGATTTCAGCAGCCCCTGTGTATAAGGATGCAAAGGCCTGGAAAAAAGTGATTCGCAATCACTCTGTTCAACAATTCGCGAGGCATACATTACGGCCACATCGTCCGCCCGCTCAGCAACCACGCCCAAATCGTGCGTTATCAGTAAAATGCTCATTTGACTATGCTTTTGCAACTCATCGAGAAGGTCGAGAATCTGGGCCTGTATGGTTACATCCAGCGCGGTTGTCGGCTCATCCGCAATTAACAGTGAAGGTCTACAGCTGACCGCCATTGCAATCATAATCCGCTGTCGCATTCCTCCGGAGAGCTGGTGAGGATAATCGCTAATACGTTGTTTCGCACCGGCGATTCCGACTTCCTTCAGAATCCGAACGGCGGCGGCCCGGGCGCGAGCGCCGCTTAAATCCTGATGAAGCCTTATCGCCTCGGTTATTTGATTGCCGACGGTAAAAACCGGATTAAGGCTGGTCATCGGCTCCTGAAAAATCATGGCTATTTTATTTCCACGGATTTCGCGCATCTGTTTGTCGCCCAGCTCGAGCAGGTCTTGTCCGTTGAAAATTATCCTCCCGCCTACAATCCTGCCGGGCGGCGCAGGTATCAGACGTATAATTGAAAGTGCGGTTACGCTTTTGCCACAGCCGCTTTCACCGACTAAAGCGAAGGTCTTTTTACGTGGTATTTTAAGGCTGACATTCTGCACCGCCTTTGCCACGCCCTCTTCGGTGAAGAAATGCGTCGAAAGATTCTCGATTGAAAGTAATGTTTCGTCCTCAGCCATATATTTACTGGGTCCTCAGTTTCGGGTCGAGTGAATCTCGAAGGGCATCGCCAAAAATATTCAAAGCCAGTGAGATGAAAAATATGGCTATAGTAGCCGCGAGCATTTGCCACCAGACGCCGCGGGAAAGCTCAATCCTTGCGTCGTTTATCATTGCGCCCCAGCTTGGCCGATGCGCCTCGCCGAAACCGAGAAAGCTCAATATAACCTCGGCGTGAATGAAGGCCACGAATCTCAGCGAAAAATCAATAATAACCAGGTGGAAGACGTTAGGTATCAGATGTTTAAGTATTATTCGGCCATTACTGCAACCGTAACTTCTTGCCGCCAGGATATATTCGCGGTCCTTATGCTTGATGACCTCGCCGCGAATCAGCCGGCAGATTCCGACCCAGCTTGTAAGGCCGATAGCTAAGTACACGGCGGTAATTCCGGTAAGCTTGTAACCAAAAAGGGTCTTTTCACGCAGCACAACCGCAAAGGCCAGAATCAGTAGTATATATGGAATCGAGCTTAAAGTTGAATATACCCAGACGATAATTTCGTCAACCAGCCCCCGGAAGTAACCTGCGATAGCACCCAGCGGCAGGCCGATAGCCAGGGAGATAAACGAGGCACATAGCGCAACCGTTAAGGAAATTTTTGCGCCGTACAGTGTTTTTCTGAATACGGATTGGCCGAATATATCGGTGCCGAATATATTTTGCGCGCTGGGCTTCTGATAGGATTCGCCGACCTGCTCGGACCATTTTATGGGCCCAACCTGCCAGTCAAAAAATTCCGCTAAATATATAAACGCCGCCAGGGCAAAATACAACAGGACAATGCAAAAACAGGCCATCGCGAACTTGCGTTTGCGCAGTCTTCTTAAACCGTCGGCCCAGAGGCTTCGACCCTTAGGCGTTTGTACCTTGTCCGCTGAAATTGTGCTTTTCTCCTCACTCAAGAGAGACCCTCGGGTCAACCAAAGCGTAACAAATATCCGTTACAAGATTGAATATGACAAAGAGTACGGCACTGATATAAGTCATAGCGTTAATCACGCGAAAATCCCGTGAGCCAATCGCCTCAATCATAAGATACCCCAGGCCCGGAATACCGAAGAACCGCTCTAACAGAAGTGAGCCGAGAAACAGGAATGGTATCGCCAGAACGACACGGGTTATAATAGGTATCATCGCGTTCTTCAGAACGTGCTTAAACAGTACGCGCCTTGCGGCAAGGCCCTTCGCAAAGGCGGTACGAACATAATCGCTGCGCATCTCATCAAGCATCACCGTGCGGTAAAATCGCAGGTTCGAGCCAAGACCGGAGACAATCCCGATAATTACAGGCAGCGCCACATACTGTACCGGCGATAGGTCGGGCGAAAAAAACACGGGAAAAAGGCCCCATTTGTAGGCGAGAAAATACTGGCCGAAAAGTATGAAGCTCAAATACGGTATGCTCATACCCGCCACACAAATTACAACCGCAGTAGTATCCCAATTCGAGCCGCGGACAAACGCCACTACCAATGAAAGGCTAATAGAGATAATAAGCAGCCCGAAGAACATCGGCACAGTCAGCGATAATGACGGCAGTATGCCGCGTTTGATTTTGGAGGTAACTGGCTCACGGTCGTATGCCCTGCCGAAGTTGAAGGTGACGGCGTTCTTCAAGTGGTTAATAAACTGACTGTCCCGTGAGAAAAATAACGGCTTGTCGAAACCGTATTCTTTGCGTATCTCTTCGATGGTTTCTTTGGACGCTGCCTTGCCTGCAATTTCCGCTGAGACATCGCCGCCCACTACGTTAAACAAAATGAAGGTAACTAACAAAACGCCGAATATGATTGGTATTGTGTATAAGAGCCTTCTTATAATGTACGTGGTCATTTTTCGCCTTTATAAGCCGCCCTTTTGGCCTGGTCTATTCTGCGATACTTTGCCAGCCCGTAGCCAAAGGCGTGTGGCTTATAATTGTGAATCCAGTCATGGTAAAGTACGAACGCGACTCCGTGAAGCATAAAAACAGCCGGGCAGTCTTTTACAACTATCCGCTCGGCCTTACGATAAAGCTCGGTACGTTCGGGGCTATCCTGCATAACTGATGCCTGCTCGTATATTCTGTCAAACTCCGGGTTGGAGTAGTTGAAATTATTTGAGCCTGGCGAAGCGTTTTTGCTGTAGAAAAGCTGCAGGAAATTCTCGGCGTCCGGATAATCGGCAATCCAGCCGAGCGAGAACATCTGCGCACTTTTGGATTTGACCTTGTCCTGAAAGGTCGGCCAGTCCGTATATTCCACCTCCAGCTTAATGCCAACCTGTTCAAGGTTATTGCGTATAAACTGGCCTATTTGTCTAAACACAGTGTCGGTACCGGGCAATGAAAGCTTAAGGACAGGCAAATCACCTCCGTAAATTTTCCCGGCTTCTTTTACAAACTCTTTGGCTTTTTCAGGATTATAGCCTGTCTCTGCCATCTCACTAATAGCGGGGTCATAGGCCTTCATCAACGGCGGTATAAAACCGTAAGCAGCCTCACCGCGATTGTTTGTAAACAGTTCTATATATTTCTCGCGGTCGATGGCACAACTTATGGCCTGCCTTAGCGGTTTATTACCGCCGACGACGGGGTCCTCCATATTAAAGCCCAGCCAGTAAGTACTTGGGTCGCGGAATATCTCCAGATGGACACTGCGCCTCCTCATTTCGGCAGTTAGCTTGCGCTGCGGGTCAATCGCCTGGCCGAAATTGTCCTTTGGTATGCCGGAAGCGTCGATTTTCCCGCGCAAAAACTGCAGCCAGCGGGGCTGGTCCTCCTGGATAATCATCCAGTTTATCTTATCAGTCATAGGTAAGTCTCTGCCGGCATCGGCCAGCAGACCCTTTTCGAGGTCTCCTTTTTCACCCTCGGTTGGGTATTTCTCACCCCGCCAGTTCGGATTCCTGACCATTTCGAGGTAACTACCTCGGTGCCATATTTTAAGCATAAATGGCCCCGTACCGACCGGGTGATTAATGATGTCTTTTTTATAATACTCAACGGCCTCTCTGGCCATCGGCGCCGTGGGCTGGTGGGCGAGCAGGTAGGTTATCTGCGGCCAGGGCTTCTTAAGCTTTATTACAAGAGTGTAATCATCGGGACATTGTAATCCTTCAACTTCGCGTGAATAATCGACATCTTCTGCTTTCTTACAGCTTTTTGTATACTCTCGAAACTCATCAAGGCCCACAATTCTGCCGTCGAATATCCACCAGTTTTTGCTTAGATATTTAATGTCCGCAATTCTCTTCCAGGCATAGATAAAGTCGGCCGACTTAAGCTCTCTGCCTTTACCGCCCTCGAAACAGGCATCATCTGCAAAATAAACACCCCTTTTTATTCTTATGGTGTATTCCAATCCGTCTTCGCTAACCTGCGGCATACTCTCAGCAAGCTGCGGAATTAATTCATAAGGTCTTTTCAGGTAATGGTACTGATAAAGACATTCGAAAATCTGGCTTGCCACCACCGCTGAAGTCGTATCGCCGATATCACCGGGGTCAAGCCCTCTGATTTTGGCATGCAAGGCGTTGTAAATAGTGATTTGATTCGGCTCAGACTTCGAGGGTGAACGGCCACATCCTGCGAAGATTAACAACGCTGTTATTAGCGCTATCGGCGCGAGTTTCCGAACAAAATCCATTTTGAAACGGCCTCTCTTATCCTCAAACAGCCAGACGAACTACTTACCCTCACTACAGCTTTTCCGGCCGAGGCGGCAGGACGCGGGGAATTAAACGCCTGCTTCCGTCGGGATTTTGTCCATAATCGAAATCAAGGGACCGAACAAGCCTGCCGATATTCTCCTCGCCGCCGAACAGGGAGTTATGCTCGGCGAGAAGAGTAGAGGATTTATCTTTCTCGATAGCAGACTTAATCGCCGACTGGCTAATCTCCGTAAGCTTGCCGATACACTTCTGCTCGACATCCACCAACACCGAGGCCAACTGCTCCTTCTGAGTACTATCCAACAGGTTCGGGTCATTCATAGACATAATATATCTTTGCATTGCAAAGGAATATAATTGCGCGAACCGCTGAGAAACATCAGCTTTGTTTACTCCTTGCGAAATAATAGCCTCGCCCAGCAGTACCAAAACCTTATTGTCCAAAAGTTCAAAATCAACCGTCCAGCTCGCATACTTTTGTATCCGGATATCCGCTACCTCCAGGAGAAGCCCTCTTCCCTCCGGGCCCTTCAGGTTTCCGGCAAAGTCAATAATCAACGAGAGAATTTCGGGACAATTCTCCTTAGCTAATCGGTCTCTGAGTCCTTGCACTATTGCTTTGAGTAGTTCCGGATCGCTCGTGTCAGCCGAATTCAGCTTGCCTGCTATGACAGGATTGCTCACAGCGTGAACCGTCCAGTAACGAACGGCGGTATTTTCCTCATTCAGCATCTCGGCTGCCAGCTTCGCCAGTCGCAAGTCCTCAAGGTTATCCAGCAAAATCATCAGATTAAGCCGTATATTCTCGGCGTGCTGCGGCGGAGTAAGCTCTTTGGTCTTTCTGAAAGCTTCCTTCAAATACCTGGCAGCTGAGCTGAAAAACTGCTGTGCATACTGATCCCGGGCACTGATGGTACCGGAGCTGCTGCGCGACAGGATGGTACCGCGGGCAACGGATATGGAGCTAAGGTCCCTGGTCTCGAGCAGCTGCTGTATGGCCTCATTGACAAAGGCATCAATAACTTCAAAGTCCGCTGAGTCGAGAACTTCTTTCCTGCGAACTTCGTCGATTTGCGTAGTATCAACAGCAAGGACGCTCGAGCCAATAAGCAGTAAAAGTATTAAGAAGGCACGAATTACGCCTTTAAATGTATTAATCATCCTGCAGAAACCCTACAAAACAGTCATACGTTGGCTTATCTCGGCAATTCACAGCACTTAAAATACATTTATATGGCGTTTTTGTCAAGCTAATTTGAAGGTTGCTTAGGAGAACCTGAAAGGTTAGAATGGCTTTTTTGTTCCTGTGATAGCAGCTTATCTCTAAAGTGGACTTTACTGAATAATCGGGTTATGCCGAAAAAAGTGATAAAATTAAATGTTTATGCTTCTTTAGTCGGTCCGGCTTTTAAGGATGAAGTTATGGGAACTCGGCTCTTGATTCTTATCCTGATAACAGTGGGATTGGGTATGGTACCCGGCTGTGGAGATAAAGAGCCAACTACTGCCCAGCCGGTCCAGCCCGAAGAGTCGGTGGAGGCTGCTTCGTTACCGGACGTTAAAAAGGGGCCGGAAGATGCGCCGTTGCAGCAACCAGACAAGAAGGCTCCGCAAGTCGATAAGGTTGCAGATGTTAACGACAAGCCTCAAAGCAAAGAACCCCAGGCGATTTCCTTCAATGAGAATCTGGCGGAATTCTTAAGCTCTTATGTTGATGACAAAGGGATGGTTGACTACAAAAAGCTCAGGCCAAAAAGGCTGGAGCTGATACAGGTACTCAGAGAGTTTGACCAGCTGGCTCCCAAAAAATATGATTCCTGGCCCGAGGCCGAAAAAATCGCGTTCTGGATAAACGCCTATAACCTTTGCACAATAAAAGTTATTATTGACAACTATCCGATTAAGGCCTCGCGATATATGACCCTTTTCTATCCGGCAAACAGTATCAGACAGATTTTAAAGCCGTGGACTAAATACGATTTTAGCATAATGCAGGTCAAGTATACGCTCCGGGAAATTGACCGGCGCATTCTGTCAAGGCAGTTTGATGAACCGAGGGTATACTTCGCATTGTCGTATGCGAGTTTGGACGACCCGCGTTTGCGCAACGAATCCTACACAGGCAGGAAACTTGAGCAACAGCTGGACGAACAGGTCAGAACTTTTATCAACAACAAGCGAGGATTCAACATCGACAGAGATAAAGGAAAAGTTTATCTATCGGCAATGTTCAAATGGTATGCGGACGCCCTGGCCAGAAGATTCGGTACCGACAGCAAATTTGTTGACCGGCAGCCGGAAGTTAGGGCTGCCTTGAATTTTATCAGCGATTACCTCTCAAGGGCAGACGTTGATTATCTGAAAAGAAAAGATTACTCGGTCGAGTATATAAAGTATGATTGGGCCCTAAATGAGCAATAGTGCCGCCGGACCTGCTCCCGTGAGAGCAGAGAACGCAACGGCAGCTTATTGAAATTATCCATTAAGATTACAGGAGGAATAAAAGATGTCAAAGGGCCGCTCCACTGGCAAGAAGAAGAGTAACCAAAGAATATCCTTATTCACAAGCGAATCAGTTACGATGGGCCATCCTGATAAGGTTGCCGACCACATTTCGGATGCCGTGCTTGACGCCTGTCTTGCGCAGGACCGGGCAAGCAGGGTCGCGTGCGAGACGTTGGTTAAGGACGATATGGTTGTCATAGCGGGGGAAATAACAACTAAAGCGGAACTGGACATACCATTTATCGTCCGAGACACGATAAAAAAGATAGGTTATAACGACCCTGAGCTGGGGTTTAGTTCCGATAGTTGCGCCGTACTGGTATCGCTGGGCAAACAGAGCCCGGACATTTCGCAGGGTGTTACCGAAGGCACGGGCCTGCACAGGGAACAGGGAGCCGGAGACCAGGGTCTTATGTTTGGTTATGCGTGCAGAGAGACGACGCAGCTTATGCCGATGCCTATTCAACTCGCTCACGCGATTACAACCCGGCTGGAAAAAATGCGACAGACTAAAAAGCTGCCGTGGCTTCGTCCTGACGGAAAAAGCCAGGTGACGGTCGAATATCATAATGGAAAGCCGGCGCGCATTCACACCGTAATCGTATCGACACATCACTCACCCAGGATCGAATACCGGAAATTACAAAAGGAGATAGTCAACAAAGTTATAAGGCCGGTCCTGCCGAAAAAGCTTGTCGACAAAAAAACAATTTTCCATATTAACCCGACCGGCAAATTTGTCGTAGGCGGGCCCAAGGGTGACTGCGGACTGACTGGCAGAAAAATAATCGTCGATACTTACGGCGGCAGAGGATGTCACGGCGGCGGCGCCTTCAGCGGAAAAGACCCCACCAAAGTTGACCGTACCGCCAGCTACATGGCCCGATATATAGCAAAGAACATTGTCGCCGCAGGTCTGGCCGAGACGTGTGAGCTGCAACTTTCCTATGCGATAGGAGTAGCGCAACCGATTTCAGTACTGGTAAATACGGAGGGTACGGCGAAGGTTAGTGAAGAAAGGCTGGAAGAAATCATCCCTGAGATTTTCCCGCTGACGCCGAAAGGAATGATTAAGCATCTAAAACTTAATCGGCCGATATTTGCTAAGACCTCTTACGGCGGCCACTTCGGGCGAAATGGTCCCGGCTTCACGTGGGAAAAAACCGATGCGGCAGCTAAACTGCGTAAAGCGGCAGGTCTGGTGCCCAAACGCAGAAAGTAATCTAAATCATACAGGTATTTGCTCATAAACCGGCTAACGACGAAGGTAAAAACTGCCCCTTGTATCTCAAGTGGATTATTTCCAGTATGCCTGTACTCAGCACAAGCCGGTCTAAGGAATAAACCGGATTTCCGGAACGAAATGCTGCTGCCGCTTTATGTGTTTATCCCACACAATGATGCCGGCATCCCTTACTTTCGGTTCTGGTTTAATGGACTCCAAATGAAAATCCTGAGGATGTTTTATGATAATCCGGATGCGACTGTCTTCATTCAAAATATACTTTAATTGAAAAACATACAGGCCGGATTCGGTCCGGATTAGTCCTTGCTGCTGTGTGATTACAGTCATGCGATCGGTTTCAGGATTAAGCTTATCATAGTCTATTGTAACTAAATCACTATCCCCAATTGATAACTTTTCAAAAGGAATATTCGACCCATCAGCACTGATTACCGAGAGCACACTGCCATTGACTAACATATTAAACGACTCAGCATTCGGCCTTTTTTCCGGGACAGACCGACTAAGATGGGCGATTATATCGAGCCCCTGGCCGACAATTACAAATGACTCAGAAAACGTATCAATCTGTGGTGTTTCTCTGTAGATTACATCTTCACGTAAAACATATAATTGACCCAATCCTGAATTATCTATCAGAAAATCTTCTGTGGTTTCTTCCAATATATCGCCGTTTAAAACCGAACCATCCCTTAAATAAAAGATGTCGGCAATGACCGTTTGCCCTGAAAACAGTGCAAGGCAAAATAACAGCAAAAACAAAGGTATAGGTCTATGTTGAATTTTGTTGTGATGTCTCCTGTTTCCCATAGTTCTGCTCCCTACATATTCGCACTGAATCTGTTTATTCTCTTCCAAAGGTCATTGAATAAAGCCGAAGCTTTCAATAATCTTGTCAAAATCCTTTTCCAGGACCTTAAAATCATCCGGTTCAATACACTGACAAAGAATCAAATAATATTTGCCGTCGCGAATAAGCGTGACTTCCTTGACATGAAATTGCCCTAAACCTTCGAGATAATATTTATGAACCGACTTAATTCCCGGTGTTTTATGAATTGTTACCTCTTCTCGAGATGATTCGGAAAAATTCTGAACAATCTCTTTGACGGCATTGAGTCTTTGTGTAAACACATCATTAAGCTTATCTGCGGGTTTCAATCCTTTTGCCGCGATAAGCCTTGCGATGGACCTGCCCTTGATGTATTGCATTTCCACTAAATGGGCGGGATTGGGGCTGGTGCGAACCTCCCATCCTGCAGGAGCCGCGATGAAGCAGTTAAATTCCTTCGAAGAATAGACTCGGCCGGTAACAGAGCCTTTGGCCTGCTCGGCGGCAACGGCTTCCTGACGCGTCAGTTCCTCGCCGACGGGCAACATACTTAAGCTCTCTATGATTGCCTCAAACCGGGGGAGCAACGAGTCAAATTTTTCCGGGCCGACAGCGTCACAAATAAAGAAATAAAGCATCGGACTATCCGAAAAATAGGCTCGCATACGTTTGCGTTTCGCAATACCTTTTTCCTTTAACTCGAATTCCGTGATAAGCTTATAACCTTTTGTACCAGCTAACGATACGGGGCCCTGTTCATACACTGTGTATTTAACCGACTCTCGCTTCTCCATAGCCGTATCCGCTTCCACGGCCTTTTGCGCTGTTGTGCTATCATCCGGCCCCAGCTTAAGTGGCAGCTGGATAATGCCCATCATAATTTTTGATTCAAGGTCAGGGGCCAGTATCGTAATGGAGTCCGGGGCCAGACCCCGTAAGAGCCATATCCCCTTCAGTGGAGTCCATCCTTTAGGAATGGTTAGAGAAAACTTGCCTTTATTGCTTGTATACAATCCGGTTTGTACATCAAAATCATTAGAGTCCAACTGTTCATAAAGACCGTTGATAAGAAGCTCTTCTTTGTGAGGCTTAAATACATACAAGATATTACTTTCATGCTTTTTTTCACCCGTTAACTTTACAGTAGAGACCAAGGCAGCTATTTTCTCCTTGTATGTTGCAATTCTCTGAATGTTATATTCGATTCCAAGTAGCTCTTCTCTTTCAAACTCACGTTGCAATCCGTGCCTTAAAAACTCTTTCGGCGGTTCCTCACATCCGGGATGAATAAGCTTCAATATTCCGTTAACATCCTTTTCTTTATATCTTGCATTCCAGGACTCAATCACATTACGCACCTTTTGTTCTGTTGGGGGTGCTATATTTTGGGATGATGCAAATCCCGTCGCCGTAATGATAAAAGCCGCAACAATTGTTAAAATTAATACTGAATGTTTGATTCGAAACATAATGTTTTCTCCTTATAAACTGTGGTTAATCAAAACGTGACTTTCCGGTTGAGGTTTTGTCTCTATTGGTATAATTCCAGGAGCACCCAAAATGATAACGAGAGATGTCGGAGCAACTTCAGGGCTTACTCTAAAAAAGTATATTCCTTCTTCACTGCCGTGTTGAACCTGAACAACTTCAGGTTGAATAGAAACAGGATGTGATTTTTTCTTGTCTGCACGGACAAATTTTCTTCCTTCAAGGACCGCTTGTCCAATCTCGGCCACGATATTCTCTTTAGAGCCTTGATACACATTAAGCCTTGTTATATTCAAGAACAGTGAGATTGCCAGTATAATAAAAACTGCGGCTGCTACACCCATCGGGACGCTAAGGCGATATACAACCAGAGCGGGTAATCGACTCCAAAGGCTAAAATGTTCTATTTTCCTGTCGCTTTCTAATTGTGCAATTTGTGCCATCACACTTGCGGTGATATTTCGTTTTGAGTCCGGTACTTTCCAATTATCCAACCTCTCTGACAAACTTTTTGCCCGACTGAAGTACTCACGACACTTGGGGCATTGCTGGATATGTTCAGATATCAAGCCGCTTTTTATTCCTTCCCGGAATTGGCGTTGAGATAATCCATCTATATATTCCTGAACCTGCCGGCATAACAGCTTTTTTTGTTCCATCTGAATCACTCCTGTTTACCTAATCTGACCAGTTCCTTTGAGAAGCCCAATAAGCATTTGCTTCGCACGAGCCACACGCGACTTTGCCGTTCCCTCATTGCAATGTAATATTTGTGCTATCTCGGCATAACCCATATCCTCATAATATCGTAAAATTAAGGCTGTCCGAAATGGCTCAAACAGTTCTTCTACAGCCATTGAAATACGCTTCGCATTCTCATTTTGCAGCATTATTTGTTGCGCATCGGCCAGTTTCCGGTCAGGTAAATCTGTCATTGCTTTATTTTCTAATTCTTTCCTGTGAGCGTCTTTCTTTTTCTTACGCATTAAGTCAATGTAATGATTCCGCGCAATTGTAAATAACCACGTGGAAAAGCAGGCTTCCGGGAGCTGTTTAAAGTTATGTATGTTCTGATACACTTTCAGAAAAATCTCCTGCACTATATCTTCCGGCGCCAAGTCAACCGTAGCGCAACCCAAGCGATATACATAAGCAAACAGAGGTCGTTCATATCGTTCCACCAGCTTTGCAAATGCCGCTACATTCCCATTCTGACACCTGCAGATAATATCTTTAGAAACTTCCTGCATAATCTGCTCAACTAATCGATCAGGCTTTCCTTATAGGGAAACGTAATATACTTTGAATAGTTCCCGATAAAATAAATTTTTTTTGCCGTTCCCGATACAGACCGTTAAAAAAGCCTTTAAAATGTTGATATATTACGCATATTCGGCTCTATGGTTTGTTCAATAGGATTATATTCCCCACCCACCAAAATCACCAGAGAAGAAAAGAGCAAAAGTCCATAGGCAAGGCCCGGCTCACCGGGGATAACTTTCTGCAATAAGCTAATAGAAACTTCAGCCTGTATAGCTTTTCTTTTGACGCTGCCCGCCACTCTGATTACCTTATAGCCTGAAATAGAGCTATTATTTAAAAATATGTGAATAAAAAAACAAAATGGAACAAGCAAATCAAAAGTCCGGTGGTAAATGCAGGAAGGCAGGCAACTCAGCAAATAGTGTCGCGAAAACCCCTCGCCGGCGCGGTTTTTTAATTGGACTTTTGATTTTTTTTCTGGCGCTTCTTGTTCGGCTTATTTACCTTTATGAAAGCTCAGCTAATCCGTCATTTGAGGTGCCGTTAGTGGATGCAGCGAGCTACGATAAAATCGCCAGGGCATTTGCAGATGGAAAAGGAATGGACTACAACTTTTTCTGGCAGCCGTTCTTCTATCAATTCTTCTTGTCCTTGGTTTACGTTATAAGCGGGTCCTCAATTGTATGTGCAAAGGTTATTCAAGCGTTTTTGGGTGCACTGACCTGTGTCCTGGCCTGCAGGCTCGGAGAAAAAATATTCAATCGAGGCCTCGGCGTTATAGCCGGCATCATTTTGGCGTTTTACGGCCCGCTGGTTTTTTTTGAGAGCGAGCTTTTGGCTACAGGCTGGGCGGCGTTTTGGTTAGTGCTCATCACACTTCTCTTTTTGGAAGCCGCCCAGAAGAAAAACGTATGGTATTGGTTTGCTCTCGGCGTATGCGGCGGTCTGAGCATTATTACACGTCCCACCTTTGTTCCACTTTTTCTCGCCGGTTGTGTATGGTTGTGTTTAAGGCTTCGCAACAATCCTTCGCTGCTCGGCAGGGCAAGTGCCACAGTGTTTTTGGGAATATTAATGGTTATGGTACCGGTTGGTTTGACTGGGCGTCATATCACAGGCCGATTTAAGGTTTTGCCGACCTCGGGCGGCCTGAATTTATACATTGGAAACAATCCGGATTACTGCAAGACATTGACAACCAGGCCCGGGGACGACTGGATGGAGTTGATTGACCTTCCTTCTCGTTATGGTGTGCCCATTGAAAAGCATGACCAGTTTTTTAAAAACCTCGTCAAAGAATACGCAAAAAGTCAGCCGATTGGCTTCGTCCGTGGCCTTTCTCGCAAAGCTATAGAATGTGTAAACTCGCGGGAAATTCCACGAAACGTCGATATTTACGTTTTTACCGGGTGGTCACGGCTGCTTGGCCTGCTCGTCTGGAAGGTGGGAAGATTCGGATTTCCATTCGGTGTTGTTTTCCCGCTGGCGGTATTGGGACTGGCCTACAGACAACGAGAAATTCCGCCGCCGATGATACTTGCACTTATATTTTATCCTTTGTCCATTATTTTAGTTTTTATCTCAGGGCGATACAGGGCGCCTTTGATTCCCATTCTTGCAATTCTCGCGGCAGCAGGTTTAGTCTCCGTCGGCCGGATGGTCAGGCTCAAACAATGGAAGAACCTCGGAGTTATGGGGACTCTGGCGGGGGCGATGGTCCTGCTTTCGAGTTTACCGGGCCCGTTTTGTGAGGAACAGCTCGATTATGAAGCTGAATTTTATCTTTACCTGGGCCTTACTCGCCGGATGAATGAGCAGGACTCTGCTGATGAACTCATTGGGTATTATGAAAAGGCGTTGCAGCTTAAGCCGGATTATCCTGAAGCGCATAACAGCCTGGCTACGGTACTTATGGACCAGGAAAATTATACTCAGGCCGTCGCACACCTTAGAGAGGCACTTCGGTTAAGGCCCGATTATCACAAAGGATATAACAACCTCGGTCTTGTACTTATGCAGCAGGGCAAATTAGACGAGGCTGTCAAACAATACGATAAAGCATTGCGTCTAAAACCTGATTATCCTGAAGCACAGAATAATCTGGCGATTGCGCTTGCCCGACAGGGCAAATTAGATGAGGCTATCGTGCGCTTTGAAAAGGCGATAAGACTCAAACCCGGATTTCCTGTAGCACATAATAGCCTTGGTGTGGTGCTTATGAGACAAGGCAGATTAGCCGAAGCGATCCGTCATTATCTGGAGACACTTCGCCTTAAATCTGACTATCCCGAAGCGCATTATAACTTGGGCCTGGCACTTGTACGGCAGGACAAATTAACCAAGGCCGTTGAACATTTTGAACAAGCCTTGCATTTCAATTCTGATTTTCCTGAGGCGCATTATGAACTCGGTATGGCACTTGCCCGGCTGGGACAGACAGGTCCGGCAATCAAACATTTGAAAGAAGCACTGCGACTGAAGCCTGATTATTCCGACGCATATTATCATCTGGCTTCAATTTTCGCGCAGCAGAACAAGTTGAACGATGCGGCAGAAAATTACAAAAAGGCGTTAGCCCTCAGGCCCGACCATCCTGAAACACACAACAGCCTTGGTGTTATACTTACACGGCTGGGACAGACGACAGAAGCCATTGAACACTATAAAGAGGCGCTAAGATTAAGAACCAATTATCCTAAAGCGCATAGGAATCTGGGTTCCGCGCTAATGCAAAAGGGAGAATTGCCTCAAGCTATTCAACATTTAGAAGAAGCATTACGACTTGATGAGAGTCTTATCGGAGTAAAACAGCAGCTTGCAATGGCACACGGCAAATACGGCTCGATTTTAGCCAAACAATCCAAATTTAAACAGGCCGTGGCCCATTGGATCAAGGCGATACAGTTAAATGACCGTCTCGCTGTAGTGCACAATAATTTAGGCTGGACTCTTGCAGTCTATAAGGATGCCTCGTTTTATGATCCTAACCAGGCCTTAGTACACGCACAAAAGGCCTGTCAACTTACCAACAACAGTTCTCCGGATTTGCTGGATACCCTGGCTGTAGCCTATGCTGCTACGGGCCGGTTTACTCAGGCGGTTGAGACCGCTGACAAAGCTTTGGAACTGGCTTTATCTGCTAAGCAATACGAGCTGGCAGATAAAATCAAACAGCACCTCGAACTCTATCAATCCCAGCAGCCTTATTATGAGCCGCTGTCTTATTAAGACTCTCCTGTACTTTGAAATGAAAGCCGTCTTACTTGCTTCTCAGGCCAGAAAATGGAGGATGATTTTCTTATAGTAGTCCACCGCTTTTTCCAGGTCCGGCAGGTCGATATATTCATTGGGCTTATGGGCCAGATTGGGCTTGCCGGGGCCAAAAATCACGACCGGCAACCCGAGCTGAGCAAAATGCGGGCCGTCAGTAGTGAAACCGACGGCACGCGTCCGGGTAATTTCGGTGACGGCGCAAAAGGCTTTTACGAACGGCGAGTTCTCGTCGGTCTCCAGGACGGGTATGTCTCTTAACAGGCCCAGTTCCGCAGAGAACTGTTTGTGCTGCGAACCTAATTTACCAAGTACTTTTTCAAGATTGTCGACGATTTCCTTGTGGCCCAGGCCGGGCAGGGTACGGATATCTATCTCAATGGTACATTGCTCCGGGATAATGTTGGTGGCGCTGCCGCCGTAGATTCTGTTTATGCTCATAGAACAGCTGCCAAGTACCGGATGGGGATTATGTGGGATTTTGTGGCCTTGCAATTCATTCAGCAGCAGGCCCATCGAATTTATCGCGTTGATTCCAAGTTGTGGCGTTGAGCCGTGGGCCGTTTTGCCTTTGGTGGTCATTCTTAGCCACAATATTCCCCGATGTGCGGTTACGATATCAAAATCAGTTGGTTCAGGGATAATTACTCCGGCCAAAGACGGCAAATCTTTTGCGAATTCCGCGATGAATTTCTTTGTGCCGCAGCTATCCGTCTCTTCGCCTGCGCTTGCGAGGAATATGAGGTCGCCTTGTAATCTGCTGCCCTGCTCGACAAGCTGACAAATGGCGGTTATTATAGCGGCGATACCGCCTTTCATATCCACGGCCCCTCTTCCGTAAATTCTCCCGGCTTCGCATAGCGGCTCAAAAGGCGCACAATTCCAGTCGATATTGCCCGCCGGCACGACATCTGAATGGGCGACGAACAGTAAGGCGGGTTTGGCGCCCGTGGATTTAACGTGTGCGATAAGATTGGCCCTGACGCCATCCCAGCTTTGCAGCTTAGCCGGTATGCCGTACCGGCCAAGCTCGCTTGAAATCAACTTTGCAGCTTCTAATTCTCCCTTTTGTGCGGTCGATTCGGCACGAATAAGATTTTTAAGCAACTCAATCATCGACGATTATTCTATCATCACATCGGCAAAAGAAAAAATAAGAAAAATTTTGTTGCACAATCAGGTCAATGTAACATAATGCAAATCTCACGATTCATATGCTGGCCGTAACCGAGGAGATATTAGCAATGGGCCCCATATTACACAGTCTTGTCAAGCTTCAAAGTGTGGAAAACAGGCTGCGGGCGGTCAAGGCGAAGCTGACCAGGTGCCGACGAAACGTTATTCTGCAGGAAAATCAGGTAAGAAACCTGCAAAATTCCCTTGATGCCAAGAAGGAGGAGCTGACGCTGATGCGGGTTCAGGCTGACAGGCTTGAGTTGGAACTTAAAAGCAGGGATGAATCAATAGCAAAATTCCGCGCAGCGCTGAATATGGCCAAAACAAACAAAGAGTACGCAGCAATTTTGACACAGCTTAATACGAGCAAGGCGGACAATGCAAAAATCGAGAACCAGATACTGGACCTTATGAATAGTATAGAGGCGGACCAGGCGGAGTGTGCGAACATCCAGTCACAAATCGAGGAGCAGAAAAAAAAGCTTAATCAGGTCCGTACAGAGACCGAGGTCTCCGCGAGCAAGTATGAACTTGAGATGGCAGAGATTCAGGCTGAATGGGAACAGATGGCTGAGAAGATACCTGCGGAGCCGTTGCGCGTGTTTAAACGGGTTGCCGAGACATACGATGGGGAAGCATTGGCCTTAGCCGAACGCCGGGACGAACGAACCGACGCATATACGTGTGGCGGGTGCTTTATGGGATTGACTATAGAGACCGCGAATATGCTAATGACTAAAGACGACATAATCCGCTGTCCTAATTGCACACGTATCCTAGTTCTTGAGACATCGGAGAGCTGAACCGTTGCCGGGGCAGATAACCATTTTTACAGATGGGGGGAGCAGGGGCAATCCCGGACCGGCAGCGGCCGCTTATGTTCTCATGGATGAGAAGAGCAACAGAATCGAGGCACGGGGATTCTATCTGGGGCGGACCACAAATAACTTCGCGGAATACACTGCTCTGTTGCGGGGACTACAAGCAGCAAAACAGATAAAAGCAAAACAAGTGACAGTTCTCAGCGACAGCGAATTGCTTGTCCGGCAAATCAACGGAGAATACAGAGTCAAAAATGCCGACCTTCAAAATCTCCATAGCCAAAGCCTGAGACTTCTCGAACAGTTTTCAAACTGGCAGGTTAAACACATCCCACGCCGGGAAAACACAGAAGCAGACCAGCTGGTAAACACTGCCCTGGATTTGCAGAAAGACGTCCGGGAAGAATGCAACAAACCGCCGGCACAAGGCAAACATTTGCGGCTCGGGGTCTTAATAAGCGGCGGCGGGACAACGCTAATGAATATCCTCGAACATATTAAAAAAGGCAGGCTAAACGCCGAGGTCGCCGTCGTAATAAGCTCGCGCTCGACCGTAACCGGTATTGAGAAAGCACAAAAGGCCGGGTTAGAAGTGAAAATTGTTCGTAAAAAAGACTATCCTGACATCCACGAATTCAGCAGGCGAATCGAAGAAGTGCTCGATGCTGCTAAAGCTGACCTTGTAATACAAGGCGGCTGGCTGTGCCTGTGGAACATACCTGAAAAATACGAGTACAAAGTTATGAACATCCACCCGGCCCTGCTGCCGAGCTTCGGCGGGCAGGGAATGTGGGGGCATCACGTTCACGAAGCAGTACTAAAAGCAGGATGCAAGGTCAGCGGCTGTACGGTACATTTTTGTACAAACGAATACGATAAGGGACCAACAATTGTGCAAAAATGCTGCAAAGTCGAAGAAGGCGATACCCCCGAGAGCCTTGCAGCAAGGGTCTTTAAGCAGGAATGTCTGGCGTATCCGGAGGCAATAAAACTATTCGCCGAGGGCAGAATTTCAGTGCAGGATAACATTGCGCGAATAAAGAAATAAAGAACGTCTAAAACGTGAGTCGATGAACAAACGACAGAAATCACTGATATTGAATATTATTCTGGTATTGGCGATTACGACGGCATTTATCGTGCTAATGATTAACGTCAAAGACCTGCTCAACAAAAAAGAGGCGATGCGGGCAATAAGAGCAGTTGGGCAGGAATTGCTGAATTATCGGGAGCAATATGGCTCATTGCCACCGGAGTCGTATCTTACTCGCATCAGGGAGAAATTTGTACGTCTGGGCACATTAAATTACCGTGCGCAGTGGATTGGTTTCGACTCAGAGCCAAACACGATACTTGCATATACCCATAAAGATTACCATTCCTTGGCCACCCGCGGTGGATATGTGGTTCTTCGTCTGGATGGCCGGGTGGAGTGGATAGGCAAAAAACAGTTCGAAGCGCTTCTCAAAAAACAGCAGACCTCGAGGGAAATTGAGATGTTGCACGAGAAACTATAGGCCCGGCCGGCAGGAAGATGTAATTCAAAGGCGGCGCAAAGTAGTTTAGCCGCCTTCCTGTTCAGACCGTGCCCCGATAGAATCGGGGTGCTTGTCTTTTTCGGCCTGCTTCTGCTCTTTGGTACCTTCAAATCTCAGGTGCTCTTCGTCCAGCACGCCGATCTTGATGAGATTTTTGCCTTTGAATTCGGCCCGCAGCAAGGCCTCCGAGAGCGGGTCTTCGATGTAATGCTCGATTGCTCTTCGCAAGGGTCTGGCGCCGAATTCGGGATTGTAACCTTTATCAATCAGGAACTCCTTTGCCTGCTCGGAGGGCTCAAGTTTCAGGCCGTGCTCCGTAAGCCGTTTGAATACCTTGGCCAGTTCGTAATCAACAATCGTCTGTAAATCCTCCCTTGTAAGTGCGCGGAAGACTATTACCTCATCGAGACGGTTAAGGAATTCGGGCCTGAAGTGCCGTTCGACTTCTTTGTTGAGCATATCCTTCATCTTCTCGTAGTTTGCCTCCGCGGTACGTTTGCCAAATCCGAAACCGGCCTGGTTCTTAATCAAATCGGCGCCGATGTTGCTGGTCATAATCAGGATAATATTCTTGAAATCCACGTTTCTGCCGAAGCTGTCGGTCAGTCGCCCTTCTTCCATAATCTGCAGAAGCATGTTGTAAACGTCGGGATGTGCCTTCTCAACCTCATCGAGTAAAAGCACTGCATACGGCCTTCTCCTGACTCTCTCTGTCAACTGACCGCCCTCTTCATAACCGACGTATCCCGGAGGCGCACCTACAAGACGGCTGACATTATGCTTTTCCATATATTCGCTCATATCAAGCTGCATTAGCGCGTCTTCGTCGCCGAACATAAATTCAGCTAAAGCTCTTCCAAGGAGGGTTTTGCCCACGCCACTCGGGCCGAGGAAGATGAAGCTGCCCATAGGTCTGTTCGGGTCTTTCAGGCCGCTTCGGCTTCTTCGGACGGCCTTTGCGACGGCATTTATGGCCTCGTCCTGAGAAACAACGCGCTTGTGAAGCTCCTCTTCAAGCTCGAGCAGTCTCTGGGCCTCTTCCTTTTCCAGTCTGGTCAGCGGCACGCCCGTCATCTTACTGACGACCTCGGCTATGACCTCGTGGTCCACTACGCCGGTGGCCTGCTTGTTGTCCTCATACCACTTCCTTTGCAGAACTGCTTTCTTGTCCAGTAACTTTTGTGCTTCATCTCTCAGGGCCGCCGCACGCTCATAGTCGGCTTCTTTGACGGCCTGGTCTTTTTCGAGCTGGTGTTGTTCAATTTCTTTTTCGATTTTCACCAGGTCGGGTGGTTGTGTCATATTCTTCAGCCGAATTCTTGCGCCAGCCTCATCGATAACATCAATCGCCTTATCCGGCAGGCACCTGCCGGTGATATACCTTCTGGATAGTTCAACCGCCTGGTAGAGGGCCTCTTCGGTGAACCTGACCTTGTGATGGGCCTCGTAACGGTCGCGCAGCCCCCTGAGTATATCGAGTGTCTCGTCTCTTGTGGGTGGTTCCACAATAATAGTCTGGAATCGCCTTTCGAGGGCTCCATCCTTCTCGATGTACTTTCTGTACTCGTCAAGCGTAGTGGCACCGATACATTGCACCTCGCCTCGGGCCAGGGCCGGTTTCAATACGTTCGAAGCGTCGATAGCACCTTCGGCGCCGCCGGCTCCGACAAGGGTGTGCAGCTCATCAACGAAAAGGGTGACGTTACCGGCCCTCCTGACTTCGTTGATGACCGCCTTTATTCTTTCCTCGAACTGGCCCCTGTATTTAGTCCCTGCGACCATCATCGCCAGGTCAAGGACAACAATTCTTTTATCCTTAAGAAGTTCGGGGACCTGTTTGTTGACGGTTTTTTGGGCCAGGCCTTCCACTATAGCTGTTTTTCCAACACCGGCCTCGCCGAGCAAAACGGGATTGTTCTTGGTACGTCTGCAAAGTATTTGAATAAGCCGTTCGATTTCATCTGTTCTGCCGATTACGGGGTCAAGCTCCCCCTTGGTGGCAAGCTCGGTGAGGTCACGTCCGAAGCTGTCAAGAGCCGGAGTTTTACTTTTTGGCTTTTGTGCAGTGGCGGGGCTAACTTTCATTCCCAGGCCTGTATAACTATTGTCTACGCCGGCGCCTAACAGGCTGAGAACTTCCTGGCGTACATCTTCGAGTTTCAGGCCGAGATTCATAAGGACCTGGGCGGCAACACCTTCGGTTTCTCTGAGCAGTCCGAGAAGCAAATGCTCGGTCCCGACATAGTTGTGGTTCAGGGACCGGGCCTCTTCTATGGCGAACTCGACGACCTTTTTGGCTCGGGGGGTCTGTGGCAGTTTGCCCATAGAGACCATATCGGGGCCGCTTTTGACAAGCTTCTCGACCTCGAGTCTCAGTTTCTTTATATCAACGTCGAGGTTTTTCAGGACATTGGCCCCAACGCCACTGCCCTCTTTGACCAGACCGAGCAATATGTGCTCAGTGCCGATGTATTCGTGATTGAACCTCTGGGCCTCTTGATTGGCCAGGGCCATCACCTTGCGAGCTCTGTCGGTAAAACGCTCGAACATAATTTCCTCGAAAAAAACACCTGCTTTCTTATTCTATCCCATATAATTCTACCACAGTTAGCATATCTGTCAAAGCATAGTAGTCATTAATTGGTCTATTCCGTTTTTTTATATGCTTTGTGGGCACATAGTGTTCGTTTTATCGACCCTTTCGTGATAAAACATTCGATTATGCAGTCTTTTTTTTCCTGTGTCGGCCATTATTGTGTACTGACTGTATCGACAAAACGGCGCCGCAACTTTTCAATTGGGCATAAAATTTCGAAGGCTTGTAAACCCCAAATAGTTGACGGCCATAAATCCCAAGGCGGTTTATGGGTGTGCAGTACTTGTGAATACGGAGGGCAGGAGAAAGACGGTCCCCTTCCTGGGGAAATATTATTACCGGCAAAGGTCGGATTTACGAAGGAGGTTTTTTAACTACTCTCCTCCAACATTTTCCTCAAATAGGTGTTTTCCCGTCGGGTGGCCTCCAGGTCAAACAGGAGGTATTTAATACTCACTCGCAGGTAGTCCAGCGATTCCTGAAGATGGTCAACGCTGTCTTTAAGCTGTTTGTGACATTCGTGGGTTTGTTTTGCGAGTGTAATTAGCTTTCTTTGATTCGGTGACGGGATAGAACTTATTTCATTGACCAGTTCTTTGAGCTTGCTTTCGAAAGCTGCCTCGTCCATATTACCCTCTCTCCTTTCGATTCAGTCTGTTTCTACACAGTGTCTTTCATCATCCCGCTAATTTGTGTAGCAAACTGTGGACCAAAAGGGGTTTTTACTGCTGTTAAGCCTGGTATCGCATTGAAAATAGTGGCTGCAGAGACGGAAGTCGCCCTCATTTTTTGAGGATTGGGCAGCGAGTTCTATACGGATTGTGACCAGATGTTGCAAAAAAGCAACGCTTGCGAAGCTGCTGTTTTTTTTTGGCCGTCTGGACAAATTTATCGAACTGAATCTTTCTTGAATGTTGTGGTGCGTCAACAAAGCTGTATATTCCCTACGCCGGCAGACGGGAATTGGCAATATCATCTGCGATTCATACCTACAGAACCGGGCCGGTTGGGGACCGGCTTTATCGGACCACAATTCTGTACAAGGTCTTGAAGACGTAAGGTAGCTGGATTCGCAAGCAAGCTTGTACGCAATTGACAGAGCTGATTAGCCGATTTATGATGTGAGTGATGTAACTCGATAAGGTCTACCGAATTTTAGCGAGGATCATTATGAAACTTAGCATGGATGAGTCTTTGACGCGGTTTAAATGGCATATTCTTGTGGTCTGTATGATAGCGGTGGCACTACTGCTAACGGCGGCTGGAGCGGTTGTGATGCTGATTACCAAAAAGATAGAGTTGACGGGCTTGCCTCTTATCCTCTGGGCGTTTGGGGCCGGTGTTTTCACGGCGTCACTGCTTGCAAGCGTTTTTGCGGCTCTTCTGCTGACCTACGAGAATGTCAAAATTCTCAAAAACCACACAGAAGAACTCGGCAGCATTATCTCACTGCTGAATAAGAACCGGCTGACGCTTAGTCAACTGAATCAGGCTGTTCGTCTCAGTGAGACAGCCAAAGAAATTGTCTTCGGTGAAACGGATCGTCAGGCATTAACCGAAATAGTCAAAGAGAAGCTTCATCAACAAGACTTTGAGAACACATACAGGATAATTGAGGACATCGGACGACGAACCGGCTACGGCGAACTGGCTGAGCAGCTTCATCTTGAAGCAGACAGGTACCGTGATGCCAGCGAAGAGGAGCGGGCAAACCAGTTCACCGCCCACATCGAAAAGCTGTTTGAGCAGTATCAATGGGCGAAGGCAAGTGCGCAGATAGACAGGCTGGTTGAGACATTCGACGAGCCGGAGAAGGGTAAGCAGCTTCGTCAAAGACTGCTCGGTAAGAAGGAACAGCGCAAGAAGGAGCTGCTCGCGGCCTGGGACGAAATGGTAAAGAGACATGAAACGGACCGGAGTCTGGAGATTTTGAAGGAGCTGGACTTGTATTTGACTCCAAATGAGGGGCTGGCACTGCAGGAGTCTGCAAAGGATGTTTTCCGAACAAAGCTACACAATCTCGGTGTTAAGTTTTCACTCGCGGTTACAGATAAACAGTGGGAGGAGGCATTACAAACGGGCGATCAGATAATTCGGGATTTTCCAAACAGCAGGATGGCCCAGGAGATACGGGGGAAAATAGATATACTCAGGCAGCGCACGGAGCAGGACGGGCAGTAATGGACTAATAAATATCAAACAGAGACTGCGTTTTGATAATAGTTAGCTGGTCCGGGTAGGCGTGAAAAGCATGTATGTGTAGTTCTGAGCGTCTGGCCTCGAAATCAATATAGCTAAACGGTTCAAGCCCGCCGACGGACTGAGGGGAGAAGGTAATAAATACGCCGCGATTGCGGGCAAAACGCTCAAGGTCATAATGGCTCTGGCGATAGAGGTTTGCACTCATCTTTTCAACCTGGAAGTCGGTCATATAACTCAAGCCGTGGCTTAAAGTACATTTGTGTGAACGCTGCCCACGGAACTGAAAACGCTCAATCAAGCCACGTCTCGGCAGAAGTTGGTCGGGTGTGCTTATCAGCTCACTAAGGCAGGTCTGTTTTGCAAAGACGCTAACGACGTGCGAACAATCGGTAACCCAGATAATTACTTCGTACTTTTCGGTTTTGACGTGTCGCTTCTCGAAGATACTGAATAATTCCGGATGTAAAGGTCTTTGGAACAGTGAAAAAATAAGCTCGCCGACGGCAACATTTGCTCTTGGAGTATCCATATGAAATATTACGCCTTAATCAAAAGCCTCTTAATAATACTTCCAGGCACAAAGTAATTATACCACAAACTACCGGCTGGCTTCAAGGGGAATATCAGTACTGAAAAGGCCGCCAGCCGGGCTTATCGGACTATTATCTTGCAAAAGCGGCAATTAAAACGAGTAACGTTAAGGTAAAAATTTTTTTGAATTCAAAAGAAAAAGTTGGGAATGACGGGCTAATTGAGTCAGAAATTCCGGGATGTTACAAAAGCCAGATTGATTAAAGCGGCAATGATGTTGTAGGAGGCGTGTGTACCGGCGGTGATGCCGAAGCCGCGGACGGCGAAAAGAGCGGCAAAGTAAATCCCGGCGATTGTTCTAAAAACAAACTGCGGCCAGCTAAATGCGGCCACACGGCAGAGCTGGCCGTTAATATAAATGATATGATGATGCGCGCTAAAAAGGGCGGCGGCAATGACAACCGAAAGAATGATAGAATTCCTGCGGCCGAAGGCCAAAATGTTCTGGAACAGCAGCATAAGAAGGCAAATAAGTATCAGCCGAAAGACAAGTTCTTCATAGATTCCGGCCCCTACCGCGGTTACGATCTCGGCCGGCAAAGAGCCGTCTGAAACCGGGCCGGCGGAGGCAACGTGCAGGATATTCTGCGCGTGACATTCAAGAAGCTGGTAAAATTGCGTAGACTGAATATAAGGCACGGCGGCGGTTAAACTGCCGGAGGTAATGTCGCTTGCGGGGACGGTGGATCTGTTGAGTATAAAGTTCAGGAGCATCAAAGGCACGGCCAACAAAAGGCATTCCACAGCCATTGGCAGCAAGTCGTTGAAGTGTAGCTTCCAGCTTTTTCGAGAAGTGATTTGCAAAGTGAGCAGAATTATTACGACAACCAGAGGTGTGATGATGAAGGCCAGACGGCTGCTGAAGCCGAGGTACTCGGTAAAATTCTGGAGCCATACGAACGCAACGACGCGTTTGGGGTCTTGAATTAGGCTCTCGCCGTTGAGAAAGATTGTGCCGAACTCGTAGAATATCAGAAATGGCAGCAGGAATACGAGGGAATAAAGTGGACGGGAACTGCGTTCAAGGTATGAACCGTAAGGAAAGGCACATAGTTGAGTTCTGCCGTACCTGCCGTCACTCTCCGGGTTTTTGGGCATAGCTACACAACAAATCCTTTTGTCCCTGGCTTAGCGCGACTACTATTGAAAGTGTACTCGAAAGCGACTACGATTACAATAGTCATAATATAGAAGGAAGCATAATGACGGGCGATAAGCTGACAGAAATTTACGAGTTGCTCTATGAGTATTTTGGCCCCCAACATTGGTGGCCCGGCCAAAGTGCCCTGGAGATTATTGTGGGGGCCGTATTAACGCAGAATGCAAATTGGGGCAACGTGGAAAAGGCGATTAACAACCTTAAAGCCGCAAAGTCCTTGAGCACCGAGAGGCTTTACAATATGGATATACCTGAACTGGCACAACTTATCCGGCCGGCGGGATACTATAATCTCAAAGCGGGACGTTTGAAGAATTTTATAAATTGCCTGGTTGAGGATTTCAACGGCGAGTTGTGCGCACTACGAAAGCTAGACACCGAGAGACTGCGAGAGAAGCTTTTGTCGATTAAGGGTATCGGGCCGGAGACCGCGGATTCGATTTTACTTTATGCCTTCGAGAAACCTGTTTTCGTTGTTGATGCTTATACAGCGAGGATAGCAACTCGGCACGGACTCATTGAGCCGGCGGCCGATTATGAAACACTCAGGGACCTTTTCCAGAGTAACTTGCCGCAGGAGACTCAGTTGTTTAATGAGTATCACGCCCTATTGGTGCGAGTGGGCAAAGAGTTTTGCAGGCCAAGGCCTAAATGTGTGGGTTGCCCGCTGGAAAAACTACCTCACGATACGCAGGCCGAAAACCTATAGACATTCCATATCCACCCGGCGAGAGGAATCGTATCTATGCGCCGCGATTAATTTACCTCGAAAAATCACTGCTGTTGCTTGCGGTACAAGATGTAAAGTACAACATCTGCTATCAGGCAGAGAATCAACAGAAAGAATCCCACTCCGCCGACTTGAAAAAAGCCT
>Ga0315539_1000562_pt1 | contig 27999 bp, 31 predicted proteins | sample SalMarSW160150MG_FD_203097 | JGI IMG/M metagenome (GOLD analysis project Ga0315539, IMG submission 203097) | Salt marsh sediment microbial communities from the Plum Island Ecosystem LTER, Massachusetts, United States - Salt Marsh Sediment SW1601-150 ...
GTTTTGCCCGACCCTTCCCTCCAGAAGAAAAAATCCTCTTGACGGGCAAGAAGACTAGCTTTAGAATAATTAAAAGCTTTGTTTTCAAATTATTAAGATATCAAAGGTTTTACCTTTTATGAAGAAAAAAACTATTTATCTCTTTCTTGTTTTAGGAATATTGATTTTAATCGCCGTTCTTTTATTTTACTTCTGGGATTCTTCCGAGAGAAGAGAAGCAGAGTTAAGCCCTCAAGGATTGTCTTCTACTGAAGCCGAGCAAGAGGCGGCCGGAGAGGTGGGAGAGGTTCTTGTTTCCAATCCGGAAACGGGAGAAGAGGAGCCCTTGAAAACCGCTCTTATGCCCCCGGCCCTTTTTAATGCCCAGGGAAAGCTCACCAAGCTTTATGATAATGGTTTTGCCATGGAAACACTTGGTTTTAGTTTTGCTGACGGCCAGCCCCGGGAAGTAGAAGTTCTCTATCAGGACACCACTGTAACTACCCTGCCCGATGGCGCCAGCCGTTATCAGGGATTAGCGGGATTAAGCCATTTAAGAATTAACCAATTGGTTTTAGTGGAAAGTAACGAGAATATTCGGGGGAAATTGAAATTTAAAGCCAATTATATTAATCTTTTACCTTAAAAGCTTATGCCTCATCAAAAGATTAAAACCATCGCCTTTTTCTTTAGTGTTGTTCTTGTTAGCTTGGGGGCGGCTTACGCGGTGGCGGTTTGGACTGGGCCGAGTGCTACTCCGCCGGACGGCAACCCGGAACCGCCGATTAATGTTTCTCTCAATCCCCAGGTGAAGACGGGCAGAGTTTCCGCCCGGGAATTCTTGGATTACAATAATCCCGTTTATTATTTAAAGAATGAAGCGGGAGAAAGCAAACTTCAAGGGAAACTATCTTTTGGCAGTTCTCTCCAAACGAGCGCAGACCCAGTGGTCAATATTTACGCTCCGGCTGGCAGTCATGAGAATGCTTTTGATCCGGATAATCCCGATACCCCCCGAACCAACACTGGTTTACTCAACGCCGATCTTTTTCCTTTTTGAAAAAAAAATTTAAAAATCTTAATTTTCTATCTATATTATGTTTAAACTTCGTTTCCAATCATTTGCTTTTATTTTAAGTTTAGTAATTTTGGCTGGTTTCTTTGGTTATCTCCGTGCCTGGACTGGCCCTACTTCTTCTCCCCCTGGCTCTAATGCGCCCAGCCCGGTAAATATCGGCACCAGCGACCAAGAGAAGGCGGGTCGCCTTTCCGCGACAGAGTTTTATGACGCTGACAACTCTTCCTTCTATATCAATCCTTCAGGGGATTCTATGGTCAGTGGGACTTTGTCTTTGGGGGGTGACTTATATGACGTTACTAATGGGAAAAAGATTTATGATGGAGTAGCCGGAAAGTTTGATCCTTCGGTGATGCCTTACGAAAAAGGGGACTTAACTTCGGATTGGGCGACCAATACGAGTACGGATAGTTATTATGTTGTACAGAATGCCGCAGACATTACATGCGGAACGGTCTTTGGGCGCGGGGAGACAGGAACTAATCGCGGCAATTGTGATATCTGCTATGATTGTGTAGGAACAAGTTGTGGAGCTGTATCTGTTGACGGATCAGCTGCTACTGCTTTAGGTTGTACTACAAGTACAGAAGCTTGCCGAAGGTGTAATGCCGGGACTTGTACTTATTATAGCGATATGCAACAGCATGGTTGCACAGCAGATTTCGCATGTTTAGGCGCGGAGGGCTGTGCTATTGGCCCTGCCTACTGTGCTTCCCATAGTGGCGTTGCTGTTGCATATGGCGGTGTGAACGTCTTTTGCGCCGACAACAAAATGTGGTCAGTTACTGACTCCGCTGGACATACCTGGAACCCAGCCGGCTCTGGTGTCTGCACGGATGCGTGTAATTATTGTGCTAACCTAACCTACGCTGGCTTTAGTGACTGGCGCTTACCCGACAAGACTACCTTAACTAATGTTTATGGCGACATTACCTGTTCCAACTGCACCAGTTGGGACCCTCACTGCTGTTCGTCTTCGGCTGACTATCCGACCAATTACTGGTCGTCTACGGAGTATAGTAGCAACTACGCGTGGCTCGTGAAGTTCGATAATGGCGGTGTGTACTACACCAATAAGTCCTATTCCTTTTCGGTGCGGTGTCTCCGGCCGTAAGGACTTTGATTTTTGATTTGATTTTTGATTTTTTGGCTTGAATTAAAATTAATGATCATTAAAATTAAAGAAAATTTGACCAGATTTGCGAGGGATTCTAGCGTGGAAGCGCTGGAGGCTTCGCAAGAGAGTTTTTCAGAATTTACGGCGTCTTTGCCCATCTTTCTAGACAAAGAAAGACGAGAGTTGGTCAAAAAACCTCTTCTCAAGAAATAGGATAGGTTTTTGTTGAACGGATAAGAGCAAGGATTTAATTTGCGCCGGTAGGGGCAGTTGTGTGTTTTCGTTCGTCTTCGGCTGACAATCCGAACAATTACTGGTCGTCTACGGAGTATAATAGCAACAACGCGTGGAACGTGAACTTCAATAATGGCAATGTGAACAACAACAATAAGAACAATTCCTTTTCGGTGCGGTGTGTCCGGTGGTTGATTCTAGAAACCGAGAATTAATTTTCTCGCCAATTTTCTTTAAGCTTCTCACTTATGGAAGAAAATAAATTCCCTTTGTATTATAAGTTTTATCAACTTATAAAAGTTCTTTATGTAGCTGTTAAAAATTTTCCCCGAGAATATAAATACACCCTCGGAAGAGAGATTTTGAAAAAAAGCTGGCAGTGCTTAGATATGATTTTAGAAGTTAATATTCTCTCTAAGCCTCAAAAGAAATTTCTTTTGCAAAAATTAAGTTTATCTTTTGACCAACTGAAGATTCGATTAAGAATGAGTCAAGAAGTCGGAGCTGTTTCTACTCGTCAATTTACGCATCTTCACGTTAATTATCTCAAAGAGATAGGAGATATGCTTGGTGGCTTTATGAAGTGGAGTCAGAGATTTTAAAGTAAGTAAAACTACCGTCAACCGGTTTTAAATATCTCTTGAGAAGCCCAAAGTGCTCTTCATAGAGAGAACGACGAAGATGATAACTATCGGCATGGCAGAAATGACCGTAGTAAGAATTTATGCTAGCTAGCATTTTGTCTAGCATTGCTTTTTTTGTTTCTTGATTAGCAAAATCAAGAGTTTTTAAACTTTGATTAAAGCGGTAAAGCTTAGCCTTCAATCTTTTGACAACAGAGCGACGGACAGTCAGGGACGTTGGTTTAATAAAATAACCAAGGAAATCAATACCGCAATCAAGATTGCGGATTCTTGTTTTAGTCGGATTGAGCTCTAAGTCCAGTTCCTTTTTTAGGAATTGACTGATTTGTTTTGTCCATAATTTTAATTGTTCTTTGTCAGGATACAAAAGGATAAAATCATCTACATAACGGACATAATGTTTTACTTTTAAAGTTCTTTTTATGTATTGGTCTAATTGGTTGAGATAAAAATTAGCAAAAAATTGAGAAGAATAATTACCAATAGGTAATCCGCAGTTTAGTTTGGCCCGGAAAAGAGACTTCCTCGGAGGGATTAATTTAAGAAGCCGAGAATCGCCTTTCCAGAGATAATTTTTAGTCGGCTGGGAAAAAACAATAACTTTGCTTAACCAAAGCATTTCTTTTTTCCATTGATAAGATTGTGATTGTTTAATGATTTCCTTTTCTAAGATTTGATAAAGGATTTGTCGATTAATGCTTGTAAAGAAACCAGAAACATCTAATTGGGCGCAAAAAGCTTTTTGCTGATAGTTTTTAGTTACTGAAGCAATAAGTTTTCTTAATTTCTTAATAGTTAAATGGGCCCCTTTCTCTCGGCGACAGGCGAAAGAATTAAAGATGAAGATTCGCTCACCAATTTTTTCAAGTTGATTAATAAAGAGATGATGGACAATGCGATCGCGAAAATCGGCCGCAAAAATTTCCCGGGGCTTTGGCTTCGTAACAACAAAACCAATTGAACGTCGGGGATAATAAATTTTTTCCTTCAATTCCTTTTGAAGTGCGAAGATATTTTTTTCTAGAGCCCACTCAAATTGTAAAGCATTCATGGTTTTTCTTTTTGATTTTCGGCAACGACAATAAGCTTGATAAATATTTTCCCAACTAAAAATAGTCATTGTTCTCAAAATAGCCCCTTTTCTTTTTATTTGCTATTTCTTGTAAAACTAGATTGCTTGGCTAATTTTTCTTTTGTTTCAACAATCGGAAGTTAGACTTCCGATTGTTATAGAAGTTGAACCTCAACTACCATTTTTAACTCTATTTGACTTTTACTTGGAAAAACGCTTAAATTAAGAAAATGGAATATTTAACGGTTATTCGTAAAACTAAATATGGCTACGATATTCGCGTTCCAGCTCTTCCCGGGTGTCATAGTCAAGGATCTACGGAAAAAGAGGCTTTAAGTAATATCCAGGATGCTATTTTAACTTATCTTGAAATGGAAAAGGAAGAATTAAAGGGAGCAGAGTTAAGAGAAGTTAAGGTTGCTCTTGCCTAACTTAAGTTTATGCTTTTCACGGACGTTTCTTCCAAGCGGGTAATAAACGCTTTGGAGAAGAATGGTTTTTGGGTTTCCAGAACTAGCGGCAAGCATATTGGAGTGACAAACGGCGCAAGAAAAATTACTATCCCTAGACACGGTAGAATAAATCCTTATACCCTTAAAGGTATTATTCGAGATGCCGGGCTTACAGACGAAGAATTCAAAAAACTACTTTAGATTCTTTAACCCCGTCTGGTGCTAGTGGTTGTTGTTTTAGCTCTTGTCAGGAAAACCGAGGCCCGTCGGCCTTTTTTGTTTGGTTGAGTTGGTTGAGGTTAAACCTCAACTGGCCTTGGTTGGGTTGGTTTCTTCTTTTACTTTTTTTCTTCTCTTGCTATAATAAAACTTAGACCTTAAGTAATTTGATCAGCAAGGACAGAAAAAAAAGAAGAAATTGAAAAAAGTTGAAGTCTATTGTTGATCTTTAAAATTGAATTATGGAACAAGCAATATTGATTTTGCTGATTAGTCTTTCCTTTTCCTTCCTTGGTTTCTTTTTCGGTTACCTTCTGCGGAAGGCTATTGGTCGCCGGAGGCAGGGAACAATTGAAGAAGATTTGAGCCGAAAACTGGAGCAGGGGAAAAAAGAGAAAGAAAGAATGCTAACCAGAGCCAAGCAGCAGGCGCAAAAAATTGTTCAGGAAGCGGAAAAGATTAAGCAGCAGGAAGAAATCAAAGCTACTCAAGAAAGAGAATATTTTCTCCGCCACACCCAAGATTTGAATGAGAAAGACACTCTCCTCAGCAAGAAAGAGCAGCAATTAGCCGGTCAAGAAGAAGAGTACCGCCGATGGGAGGAAAAATTAAAGAGCGGGAAGGAGAAAATTCTCCAGAAGTTGGAAGAAGTTTCTGGCTTAACGGAAAAAGAGGCGAAAGAAGAATTGCTAAGAAGGATTGAACAGGAATCAAAGCAGGAACTTCTGACCCGCTTTCGGAAACTGGAAGCGGAAGGCAAGGAGCGCTACCGAGAAAAGGCGATGGAGATTGCCTCCTTAGCTATTCAGAAGTATGCTCCCAGCCAGGTGGAAGATCTGACGACGACGACTATTAGTTTGCCCAACGAAGAAATAAAAGGAAGAATTATCGGGAAGAGCGGAAGGAATATTCGCGCTTTTGAGAAAGTTTCTGGGGTGGAATTGATTATAGACGAAGCGCCCCAGACAGTAGTTATCTCCGCCTTTAATCCTCTCCGCCGGAGAGTTGCCCAGGTAGCCCTAGAAAAATTGATTGATGACGGACGGATTCAACCAGCGAGAATTGAAAGGGTCTTGGAGAAAGCGAAAGAGGAAGTCAAGGAACAAGTGCGGCAGGCGGGAGAAGCGGCCATTTACAAAGTGGGCTTAGTTGATTTGCCTCCGAAGCTAGTGGAACTTCTCGGCCGCCTCCGTTTTCGAACCAGTTACGGCCAAAATGTTCTTCTTCATTCTATTGAAGTGGCTATGCTGGCGAAGACGATGGCCGAAGAAATTGGGGCGAATAGCGCCATTGCCAAGAAAGCCGGTTTGCTTCATGATATCGGCAAGGCGGTAGATGAACAGATTGAGGGTTCTCACGTAGAAATTGGGATAAAGATTCTGGAGAAATTCAATATTGAGCCAGAGGTGATTACGGCCATGAAGTCCCACCATGAAGATTATCCCTATGAATCGGTGGAAGCGATTCTTATCCAGACAGCGGATGCTCTTTCTAGCTCCCGTCCTGGAGCCCGGAGAGAAAGTTCCGAAGAATTCCTGAAGAGATTAAAAGACCTGGAGAACATTGCTAAATCTATCAAAGGAGTGAAAGACTGCTACGCTATTGAAGCCGGCCGGGAGATTAGAGTTCTAGTAAAGCCGGAAGCGGTAGACGATTTCCAAGCCCGAAAGATTGCCAAAGAAATCGTTGACCGGGTGCAGTCCGACCTTACTTATCCGGGAGAAATTAAAGTTAATGTCATTCGGGAGTCCCGGATAGTGGAATATGCCCGCTAAATGTGCTAAATTATTAACAAAGGTCGAATTAAATCAAAATCTATACTATGAACAAAGGAGAATTCGTTGAATCTTTAGCTAGAGAAGCAGAAATCAGCAAAAGCCAAGCTGGTGATCTGTTAAATACTACCTTGGAGATTATTACCAAATCTCTTAAGAGAGGAGAAGAAGTTAATTTGACCGGTTTTGGCAAATTTGATATTAGCAAGAGAAAAGCGCGAGAAGGCCGCAACCCTCAAACGGGAGCGACTCTGAAAATCCCTGCTCGCAAAGTTCCTCGCTTTAAGGCCAGTAAGACCTTAAAGGAAGTAGTCCAGTAAAAGAGAAAAGGAAACAAAAGCCCCGTTGATTTTTTTCAATGGGGTTTTTGTTTTCTGGAGCGAGAGACGGGATTCGAACCCGCGACGACCACATTGGAAGTGTGGCATTCTGCCGCTGAATTACTCTCGCTTCTTTTTTGGAGGGGCGAAGTTTTTAATCGGGGTACTGGGATTCGAACCCAGGATCTCAGCGTCCCAAACGCTGCGCCTTAAACCAGCTAGGCCATACCCCGCTCCTTTTCATTCTAGAAGATATCGGGGGGCGAATCAAGGATATTTTATAGAGTTTGACTAATCTTCTCTTTTGCTTAATAATAAGGTGCTTAAAATAAGGTGCTTAAGATAAGGTGCTCAAATGATAAAGGTAGGTCCCCGTAGCTCAATTGGAGAGAGCGAAGGACTTCTAATCCTTAGGTTGTGCGTTCGACTCGCACCGGGGACACTTTGATGGAGGCTATGGTGTAATAGCAGCATAAGAGTCTGTGGAACTCTTGGTGAGGATGCAAGTTCCTCTAGCCTCCCTGAGAAAGAAGGAAAAGCCCCCATAGTTCAAAAGGACAGAACAGGAGACTCCTAAGCTCTAGATCCAGGTTCGAATCCTGGTGGGGGCACCGTTCGGGAAAATCGATATTTAAGGGGCCCATAGTCTAATGGTAAAATACTACAATGGCATTGTAGTGTTGAGGGTTCGACTCCCTCTGGGTCCACCAAAGACAATCAGTCATCTTGCTTGGAGCTTCGTACCTTGCTTCGGCGAGTAGAGAATATTTGGGCGAATTAGAATATATCTTCTTTTTTTAATCCGTTTAGTTTATGGTCTTTAAATTTTTGAAGATTTTCTAAAATTGTGCCTTTGACTGCTTTATACATTTTAATATTATGGTTTTTAAATTTTCTAAAAGCTTTTGGCCCCAAACCAAAAGTAATGACTGCCTTTACTTCCTGGCGATGTAAAAAATCTGGGGGAAGTTCTATTCCTCCAGTGGCTTCGGGATTAGGATAAATTTCAAAACTTTCTGTTTCAGTATCGTAAATCAAAAAACTCTTTGCCTGACCGAAGTGGAAGGCAACTTTGTCTTCTAAAAAACCCCTTTCATTTGTAGCGATTGCTATTTTCATTCTTTGATATTTTTCTCCGTCATCAGCTGGGCAGTTGAAATTCCAGCTCTGCTCATCTGATTCCGGCCTTCATTTCCTACTGCTTCAGATTTTTTATTTTTCTATTTTCAATTTTAGCAACAGCAAAACGAGGGCATCTGGCAAATACCTCGCCAATATTGTCCATAAGTTTTTCCTCGGTTGAGCTAATTGCTATTTTATATTCTTCTATTTGATTTTATTTTTGACCCTCAAGTTCATTCAGACGTGTTTTTATGGCATTGAGTTCTTCTTCTAAAACTTCAGTCTCTTCTTTTAATATCTCTGCTTCTTTTTTCCTGGTTATTGGGGTTTGGTAGGAAGAATCTAAAGGATAATTCCCGAATCTTTTCCAGCCAAAACCTCCTCCCAATCCACGACTAAATCCTCTTCGCCAACCCATTCCGGCGCCGCAAGGACCTAATCCCCATCCTGTGCCGGGGCCAAAACCCAAAGGGCCCGTTCCGTTGTATCTTGGCATATTTTTCTACTCTCTAATTTTTAAATAGATGGCTCGACCTTTATATTTTGTCTGTTTTGAATATATACCCATAATTGTTTCTTGTCAACACTTTAAGTTTTTTGCTTTAGCTTCCAGCTCTTCGGCGTTGTCTTGATGGTAGGAAACTTCTTTTTGAGTAAAGGAAATTTTGTTTTCAATTGTATTTTCTTCAATATATTTTTCTATCATCGCGCAATGCGAACAGCCATCGCCATAGAAAAGAACAATCTGGCTTGTTGGTTGATTTTTGTTTTGTTGCGAAGGCGCAAAATGGGAAAATTAAGACAGCGACAAATAAAATTGTTAGAATAGCGACTTTATTTTCCGCGGCAGTTAAAACTTTAACAAATTTGGGTAAATCTATAAGCGTAAGCCAATGGTGTTCACTTTTTAGTTGTCTTTATCGCTTTGTTGTTTATCTACGGTACCGTTATGAATATATCCCCAACTGTCAATATTTTGAAAATCTGATAAGATAGAACTGAAATCAAAGCAGCGCGCTGACTTCGCTGGCATGAAAAATTATAGCGATTATAGCAACAAAAAAAGAATTGGCGAAAGTAAGAGCGGATTTAAATTCCTTCAAATCGAGAAAGATTCTGCTTAGCTGATAAAAGATGAAAAAGCGACTAGTAATTTGCTTGGAAGGCGGGGGAATGAGCGGGGTTTTTGGAGGCGGTGTTTTAGCCACTTTCCAAGAGCTCAACCTCTATTCCCATATTGAAGCTATTTATGCCAGTTCTGCTGGGGCGGTCAACGCCTCTTATTTTTTAACTCAACAGGTATCTCTTGGCTCCAGTATCTATTTTGAAGCTTTGACCAAAGGATTCCTTTCCCGGAAGAACTTTCTCCTGGGGCTCGGCCGCTACTTTAGCCGCCACTTTATCTCTCCCCGGAAGGGTTCCCCGGTAATTAATACCATGGATGTTGACTATTTAATTGAAGTTATCCAAAAGAGGAAAGTTCTGGACATTGATAAACTAAAACAACAAGCTATCCCTTTTTACGTTAATGTTCTTAATCTCTCCTCCGGGGAGACGGAATATTTGTTAATGCAAGAAAATAATCCTTGGAAATTATTGAGAGCGGCCATTTGTATGGCGCCCTATACTTTTGAAAAAACAAAGATCCGGGGCCAGAATTATCTTGATGGAACGATTAAGGAGCCCATCGGGTTGGATTATCTTCGGAAGAAATACCCCGGCCATAAAATCGTTATTGTCAGTAATAGACGGGCGGCAATAAACTGGTGCCACTACCTGAAAGGATTTTTAGAGGGGAGAGTCGCCGACTGGATGTATGGGCCAAGTTTAGCTCATCTTTATATGGCTCGGGTAAGCAAAATGAAAAGAGATCTGGCCCAAGCGGAGAAAGACCCGAAAATATTGTTGATTAAAATTCCTTCTAAAGATTCAACTCGGCCGAGGACGACAAACAGAAAGACTCTTGAAAGAACTTATCAATTGGGGAAGGAAGAAGGAAGAGGGATTTTGGATTTCTTAGCTTCTTAGATAGTTGGCGGGGTTTTTCCTTTTTCCTGGTCAGGACAACGGAAATTGTTTCCCGAGATAAATCTTGCTACAATAAAATAGATTAGCCCCCATAGTTCAAAGGGACAGAACAGGAGACTCCTAAGCTCTAGATCCAGGTTCGAATCCCTCTGGGTCCACTGTTGACAATTCTTGCCCAACTTGAAAATATTTTTTTGTTTTTCATTAAGGGCAAGTAATAAAGACAATAATATATGGTTCGATATCCTAAAAGAGTTATATTCCCCAAGGGTAACCAAAGGAAATTTTTAGAAAAAGTAAAGAACAATTTGGGGTTAACTATTAAAGAAGTGGCTGGCGTCGCTGGTGTCCATGAAAGAACATTAACTGATTGGAAAAGAGAGAAACTCTCAATGTCTTTGCCTGCTCTCAAGAAATTATGCCAAAAAGCAAACATATCTCTGCCTAAGAAAATAGAGATAAGAAATCCTTTTTGGGCTGCTAAATTTTCAGCATCAGCAGGGGGAATGGCTGTTTATAAAAAATACGGTAATGTTGGAGGTGATCCTGCGTATCGGAAGAGAAAATGGTTCGAGTGGTGGGAAAAGGAGGGAAGATACAGAGAAGACCTAATTACTGCTAGAATTCAACCTTTGCAGGAACCTGGCGTTTCAACAGAACTAGCTGAATTTATAGGTATCCTTTTAGGAGATGGTGGAATTACTTCTTCTCAGGTAACCGTGTCTCTTAATAGAGTTGATGATAGAGATTATCTTTCTTACCTCCGAATTCTAATCCAGGATCTTTTTAAATTAAATCCTTCAGTGAAAGAGCGAGAAAAAGAAGGTGTTATTAATCTCATTGTTTCTAGAACAGAATTAGTTCGATTTTTGGTCAAGATGGGATTACAAGTAGGGAACAAGGTGAAACATCAGGTAGATGTTCCTTGTTGGATTAAAGAGTCCGAAGCTTTTACCAAATCCTGTTTGAGGGGATTGTTTGATACAGATGGTTGTTTTTATGTTGATAGACATCATTGGAGAGACAAACTATACTGTAATGCAGGAATGGATTTTACGAACAGATCTCTTCCGCTTGTAAAATTTTTTAAAGTTAATTTAACAAAGCTCGGTTTTCATTTAACCCAAACGGGGAAATTTAGGGTACGCTTAAGGAGGGAGGGTGAAATAGTTAGTTATTTCAGAAAGGTAGGTTCCTCAAATCCAAAACATGTAAAAAAATTCAGAAGGTATCTCCAAAGATGTTACGGAGAAGATATTCATAAAATTGTTTCCGGATTGCCAGAAAAACAAATAACTAATCAGGAATTTCTATAAAATCTAAATTTGGTTCGTAGTTTTCTAAGTAAATGATTGTTACTTGATCGAGGAGGAGTATGGATAATTGGTAATCCTCCGCTTTCGAAAAGCGGCGTCTGAGAAGACATGTGGGTTCGAGTCCCACCTCCTCCGCTCTCAACCCCTTCAGGGGATTTTCATCTTTTATGATTAAAGCAGAATACAAATCAAAACCACCAGTTGTTGTTTTACTGGGCCATATTGACGCCGGGAAGTCTTCTCTTCTTTCTCAGGTTCAGCAAACTGATTTAACGAAGAAAGAATCGGGGGGAATCACCCAGCATTTAGGGGCTTATGAAACAACTCATAACGATAAGAAGATTGTCTTTATTGATACCCCGGGCCACGCTGCTTTTTCCTCGATTCGCTCTCGAGGAGCGAAATTAGCCGATATAGCAGTTTTAGTGGTGGGGAGAGACCAAGGAGTGCTTCCTCAAACCAAAGAAGCTATTGCTTATCTTCAAGAAACTAGTCTGCCAGTGATTGTTGCTCTTAATAAGACTGATCAGCCCGGTCTCCCCTTGGAAAAAATTGAGGGCCAGCTTTCCCAAGCGGGAATTAATTTAGAATCCCAGGGAGGAAAAGTTCCGGCGGTAGAAACTTCTGCTAAAACTGGCCAGGGGATTAATGATTTACTGGACCTTATCCTCCTCTTGGCGGAAATGGAGGAATTGAAGGCAGTGGATGAAGGACCAGCGGCGGGAATTGTCCTTGAATCTCATTTAGATCATCTCCGTGGTCCCTTAGTCGACCTCCTGATTAAGGCTGGATCCTTGAAATCCGGAGAGGTAGTGGGAACGAGTTCTGCTTTTGGCCGAGTGAAGGAAATTTTGGATTGGCAGGGCGAAGGATTAACCCAGGCTTCCCTTTCCCAACCGGTGAAAGTTCTAGGATTGAAAAACTTGCCCGATGCGGGGGAAGAATTTAAAGTTTATCCTTCTTTAGAAGCGGCCGAGGAGGCGCTTCAGAAGAAAAAGGGAAAGAAGATTACTTCTTCTCTAGACGAAGAAGGAGAGGGGAAAGAAAAACTCAAAATCATTCTCAAGGCGGATGTTTTCAGCTCTCTGGAGGCGCTCCAAAAGACCATCGGGGAGTTAAAAGAAGTAAATCGCCTTCAGCTTCTAGAAACGGAAGTGGGAGATATCCATCAGAATGATGTTCAGCTAGCCCAAGGGAACCGAGCCCAAATTATTGGTTTTCGGGTCAAGCCCAATCCAGACGCTCTGGCTCTCTTAAAAAGAAAAGCGGTTAAGTTTAAAACTTTTTCTGTAATCTATGAGCTTTTGGATTACTTGCAAGAGGAGTTAAAAAAGATTGCTCGCCAAAAGGTTCGTTATTCTATCGGGAGATTGGAAGTCCTGGCTATCTTCTGGACAAAGAAAAATCGCCAGATTGTCGGGGGAAAAGTCATTGAAGGAGAATTGACTTCCGGTCTTTCTTTAGATGTTTTTCGGGGAGCGGAGAAGATAGGAGAGGGGAAAATTATCAGCTTAGAAAGGGATCAAAAGAAAATAGAAAAGGTGAAGAAAAATCAAACGGCTGGCATTCTCTATGAAGGAAGCGGAAAGATTGAAAAAGGAGATATGATAGAGGCCTATCTTTATCGTTACGAATAATAGAAAGATGGGACGAAGAGTGATTCAATTAAGTAAGGAGATAGAGAGGAATTTGGGAAAAATTCTGGAGAAAATAGATTTTTCTCCGGCTCAATTGGTGACGGTAACGGAGGTTTCTTTATCGTCTCTTTTGGACCAGGCCCGGGTTTTCCTGGGAGTTCTCCCTTCCCAGTATCGGGAGGAAACTTTAGCGAAGGTGAAGAAAGAGAAAGGGAGAATCAAGAGAGAACTGGCCTACTCTTTGAGGATAAAAAAAATGCCTGAAGTTAATTTTTATCTTGACACTGGGCTGGAAAAGGCAGAAAATGTAGAAAGAATCCTCCGTCAGCTGGAGGAAGGAAATTAGAGGCGCGGTAGCCAAGGAGTAAGGCAGCAGTCTGCAAAACTGCTACACATGGGTGCAATTCCCGTCCGCGCCTTAGGCTTTACAAAATTAAAAAAGAGCCGCGGTGGCGAAATTGGTAGCACGCGAGAGACTTAAAATCTCTTGGGAGAAGTCCCGTGTGGGTTCGAGTCCCACCCGCGGCACAATATTTTGGAGCTTATGGGGATGATATTTAAAAAACATATTAATCAAGATTTCTTTAAAAACTGGACTTCTGAAATGGCTTATGTTTTAGGTTATATTACGGCAGATGGTTGTATTAGCGTGAGTAAAGATAGAGAAAAGAATCGTTTTACGCTGAACATAACTTCCGCCGAAAAGAGGAATCTGTTTCGTATCAAAAAGGCATTAGAATCTCAACATAAAATTAGTAAAAAATCGGGAGGAGGAAAGCGAAAATATCTTGCTTACCAATTACAAATTCGTCATCCGGTGATAACTAAAGATTTAATGGATTTAGGAATATTCCCTCGAAAAACATATAATTTAAATCCCATAAAAGTTCCTGATAAATATTTCCCCGATTTTGTCCGGGGATTTTTTGATGGTGATGGAACGGTTTACATCTATAAAGTGAATGGGGTTTGGCAGATAAAGGCTGGATTTGTAAGTTCTTCTCTGTTGTTTCTCCAAGACTTGAATCATCGACTTTGTGCTCATTTAGGGATCCCAGAAAAAACAATTCATAAAGCAAAAGACAAGAGAGGTAAAATTCCTTTATACTCTATTATTTTTTATGTTGAGGATTGTAGGAAACTTGCCAAATTTATGTATGGGAATAATCCCATCTTGTATCTTCCTCGAAAGCGCAAAGTTTTCGAAAAATGGGAAACTATAAAAAGACACCCTTATATAAAACAACATTATCCGTCAAAGATTGGTTGGCGCTTAAAGGAAGGAATTTCTAATTAAAAATGGTTAGAGAGTCTTATTCCGTAAAAAGCCTTAGAATTTGTTTCTAAAAACCAATTTAAATTTTTCTTTTTATTTTGTATAAAAGCGAAAAAATTATGGGAAAATCTCTTGCTCAATTAATTCCTAAAAATTGGTTGCCGACAAAAAATTGGGAAGAAATTTCACGTGCACTTAGCGAAAGTAATATTGCTATTCGGCTTCGTCATCTTAATCCGGAAATCCATATCATCCCCGAATTAACCAAGGGCGCCGGGCAAGGGAAAAGCGTTTCAGAAACTGAATCAATAGTTTATCATGGGATTGCCACTCGGAAAGGATTAGGAATGAAAGATTTCTTTACGGTGATGACTAGCTTGGCCGAAAGCGGTTTGGCGTCTAGCGTCACGCCAGCGTCCATTCAAAACTTAAAAAATCAATACCAGAAAGCAGATGTTGATGTTAGCGGAAAATATGATTTAGACGTTGTTGTGGTCATAACAAAGTTCCCTAACGAAAAATTGGCTGAAGCTCAATTACTTTCTTTTCAGGTTCTTCCGACTCAGGGTTTGACGGCCATGCCTATTCCCGGCTTAGAAAATGCGGGCATTAAAAATTTCGGTGAACTTTTTAAAAGTGATTATTATAAATCGGCGATGAAATCTTCACTTTCCGAAGAACAATTCAAACGGTTTGAAAAAGGTCTTCCCAAAATGAAAGAGGAAATGGAAAAAGTTTCAAAACAAGTAAAAGAACAATATCAAAAATCAAAGGCAGAAAGTGGAGTTCAATACCATCAGGGAAAATATCTTGGCTTTCCAGCGGTCTTTATCCAAGCAAATAATCCAGAATTTAAACGATATTCAGCTCCGAAGCCAGTAAAAAGTAGTGTCCAAGCGACGGGAATGGGTAAAGGAGGCGGTTTTAAGTCCTATGTTAAACTTTCCCCTCGGCCAAAAGTTATCCCGTCAAAATATGTGAAAATGTGTTTAGGGCTTAGAGTCGGCAATTTTGTGGTTTCTGGAAATATGTTATATACAATATCGTCTTTTCCTCCGGGCAATACTTTTTGTCACTCGCTGACAAAGTTCCAAACTAAAATTGAAACGGAAAGAATTGAAGAAAGAACTTACCGCACGACTCATATTCTTCCGGTCAACAGCACTTTAGCCCGGGAAGGATATTCTAATCGGGAAGAGGCAGAAAAAATATTAAACAAGCTTTTGACTTTGCTCAAGAGATAAATTATGATTATAGAATAATATTTATGCCAATTATAGACAAGAAGGATAAAGACGAAAAAGTTTTAGAGTTAACCGGTAGTATTGTTTTACAAAACGAGAGAGAAATCCAAATTTCTGAAACGTCAGCCAAGATAATTTTGGGCAAAGAGAATTTTTCTATTTCTCCAGGAAACTCGGAAACTTACCTATTTTCTTATCGGGAAATTCTTGATTTAATTCCGGCGGACCACCGATTAAAGCTTTCTTTCGGCGGGGGGAAGGAACTGCAGATTTTCCAGCTCGGCTATCAATACGAGGATTTTGCGAGAGTTTTTGTGAAACTAAGGAACGAGGTGCTTTTGAAAGACTTTTTGTTTCAAGAAACCTTAAAAAAATCTGGGCTAGAAGCCGATTTTACGTATTTGGATAAATCAGGCGCGGAAACACAAAAAGGAAAAGCCGAGTTTAGATTTTACCAAACTTCTCTGGTGATTTTACCAGAACGGGGAGAACTGGTGAGAATTCCCTTTAGCGATATTGTAGAAACAAAAACAGGCAATTTTCAAATTGAAATTCTTTTGGAAGAAGGTGGAAAAATTACCGTTTCAAAATTAGGTGAAAAATTTGATTTATTTAAAGAAACTTTAAAGGTGTGCCTTAATGAAATTTCTTTAAACATTCAGAATTTTATCAAGGGAATTTGGCCAGAAATTGATTTTTCCACTTTGAAGAAAGTTTCTGGGTTAATTAAGGAAGGAAAAGCGGTCAGCAAACAAAATGTTGAGGCCGTTTCTCCAGAATTCTGGCAAAAATTAGAGGCAAGGTTAATGAAGACGGCTGTAAAAGAAGAATATGAATTTTTGAAATCAATAGGCAAGCCAGGCAAAATTTATATTGGCTTTAAAAAGGGGTTGATGGGAGAATTGACCGGCGATTATTTTTGGTTCTTTATCCCTATTTATAGTGAAGATAGATTAAAAGCCGGTAACGCTATTGCTTTTGAAACGGCTGGTGAAAAAGAAACTGGCCGGGCTACTTATTTTTTCAGAATTATTAGCCGAGAGGAGTATAAAGAAACCGACCAGGCAAAAATTAATAGCCAGATTGATGGTTTAATCTCAAAAATTAATCGGGGACTGGCGGCCATTAATTTTAGAAGAGAGCCAATTTATTTGCCAGCAGGGAAATTAGAGGAACCGGAATATGCCAAATATAAGTTTTCTATGGCTAAAATTCCGGAAATTAAACTAATGCGAGAACTTTTTATCGGTCGGGTCATCCATCGAGATAATGAGCAGTGGCAAGAAGATGTAAAGAATTTACTTCAATTTAATGTCTCTGGCAAAGATGATGCGGTTTAATTCATTAATTTAAAAAATCATGTCCCCAAAAGTTAAAGTTTGTTTAAGTTTGGCTCTTTGTTTTGTTGGCATTTTATTTTTTAGCTCGGCTTTTGCCCAACAATCTCTGCCAGCTAGCGGAAGCAGTTTTGAAACAGCTGTTAAATTAGAACCGGGAACTTATCAAGGAGGAGCTACAGCAAAATGGCAGGAATTATATTACTATGTCCAGGTAAAAGCCGGACAACAGCTTCAACCAAAACTTAAATTCGAGAGCGGCAATTGGGATGTGGCTATTTTTGATGAAGGCGAAGAAGAGATAACTTCTGGTTTTGGAAGTGATTTTTCAATTGACTGGCTGACTAATGCTGACAAGAGCTTGTACAAGTATTACCTTAAAATTTCTTCCAATGAATGGAAAGTGGATTCTTTTTCTTTGGAAATTTCTTTAGTCAATTATTACGACGCCGGCAGTCAAACTGATGCCGGTGATGATTTTAATAAGGCATTAAGCATTGTTCCCGGTGATTATGAAAGTTATTTGGGAGGCGATTACGGCTTAGCAAGCTGGGCCGGAGACGACTATAAGGATTACTATAAAATTCCAGTTGAGAAAGGAGTAACTTATGAGTTTAAATTGATTCCGCCAGTGGAAGATGCGATGGATTTGAAAATTTTTAATTTGAATCGCACCTTAATAAAAGAAGAAAGTTCCCAAAATGCCGGAGCTGTTGTGGCTCTTTCTCTCACTCCGGCCGCCAATACTAATATTTTTTTGAGAGCCGGGCGTGCTCAATATACTCGGGTTTCTAATAAAATTCAGAATTATCAACTCAATATTAAAGTCTCAGTTCCTTTGGTAAAATTTTATACTTGCGAAGGCGCGACTTGTAAATTAGCCGGCGAATTTACTTCCTTGGGGAATTGTCAAGAAACAACGACCAAAACCTGTTATCAAACAACAGGTTGTGATGGAGAATGCGAGGAGGGAAATGGCGGTGGAAATGGAATCGTGCCACCTTCGTCTTGTCAAGATGAGTGCAGTCTCGGCCAAACAAAATGTTTTGATAATTTTAATTACCATAAATGCGGAAATTATGACGATGACGAATGTTTAGAATGGTCAACTCCGGTTTATTGCGGGGAAGGCAATAAATGCGAAAGCGGAAAATGTGTTCAGGCAGATGATTGCCAATGTTCAGCCTGGATTGATAAGGAATGCGCTGGAAATGGTTGCCAAGAAAACGAAATGTATCAAATAAGAATTTGTGCTCCAGAAGATTGTGATCAAGTAGAACAGTGCCTGGCTGACGCAACTTGCAAAGTCATTCCTCCTCCCATCGAATGCCTTAGGGATTCTGATTGTCAAAAAGGATTTATGTGCCAAGAAGGGGGGTGTATTTTTAAAGGAGGAATAAGAGGATGGTGGGGATGGCTCTTCCCGGCAATTTTGGGAGGGAAGACTATTACTGAAGATTTTCTGGTTCTTTATCTGTTATTTTGGCTGGCTTTGTATATTTATTTAGCTCTTTCTTTGCAGGTTTTAGCTAAGAAAACTAATACTCCTAACGGCTGGCTGGCCTGGATCCCTATTGCTAATATCTTTCTGATGCTTCAGATTGCCCAAAAACCTTTATGGTGGTTTGTCTTAATTTTAATTCCGATTGTCAATATCGTTATTGGCATCCTTATCTGGATGAAAATTGCCGAAAGAAGAGGAAAACCAAGTTGGGTGGGAATTTTAATGATTGTCCCGGTGATAGACATTGCTGTTCCCGGTTATTTGGCGTTTTCCAATCATGAAAAAATTGAGCCGACACCAGTTTATGCTTCAACTGGGACTCAAGAAGCGAATAAATCAACAGTTGGCTATAAACATCCCTGCAAGTATTGCGGCAAATTAATTCCACCCAATTCTACTGTTTGCCCTCTTTGCGGGAAAGTGAATCCTTTAGGCCCTTATCGCTGTCCTAAATGCCACGAGCCAGTTGAAAAAGATTGGCAGGTTTGCAGCCATTGCGGTCAAAATCTTCGTATTGTTTGCCCGAAATGCGGTAAAATAACATTTTTCGGCGACTATTGTGAAGATTGCGGCACTCGTCTTCTGGTCACTTGTCCTCATTGCGGCCAAAAGCAGCCGCCTCTAAGTGATAAATGTATTAAGTGTGGGAAACCACTGCAGAAATGAAGGTTAAAATCTTAAAAAATTAATAATTAAAAATTTATGACTTTGCAACCTTTTACTGATAATTTTGCTGATAACAGCACGGAGGCTGGATTCCAATTTACTTTTAACTGCCATATTTGCGGGGAGGGTTACCAGACAAAGTTTATTTCATCAAAATCTTATAAGAGAGGGAAAGTGACCAAGACATTTGGCGGTCTTTTTGGAGCAGCGGCCCAAGTGTTGGGAAAACATAATATAGGTTATGGAGTAGAAAAAGCCACCGATGTTCTTGGGGGAAAATTTGGCCAGATGTCGCCAAAATGGCGCAAAGAACATGATGTGGCTTTTGAAACGGCTCAGACCGAAGCCAAAGCTCATTTCTACCGCTGTCCCAAATGTACAGAATGGGTTTGTGAAAACTGTTGGAATGAGCAAGAGGGGCTTTGCACAAACTGCGCGCCGAGAGAATCTGTTGAAGTGGCGGCTACTCGAGCTCAGAAAAAAGCCAAAGACATCGCTGCTAAAGTAGAAGCAACTCAGGTTTTTACTGGCCCTATTGAAGCTAAGCAAACCTTATGTCCGGTCTGTGGAAAGCCCGCCGGCACTGGCAAATTCTGTGTTAATTGCGGGGCCCCTTTGAGTTTAGTGATTTGCCCAAAATGCGGAGCAAAAAATCCAGCTGGGACTCGTTTTTGCGGCGAATGTGGATATAAACTTCTAAAATAAATCTTAAATTTTTCTTTCCACTACCGCAATAGTATTTTTTGTCCCAAAACGGATGGCATCTTCAGTGGAAGCAAACCAAACATCGACATGGTAATCACTTTGGCGAGGATGCATCCGGTCTTCAACGACAAAAGGCTCGTCACCAAAAAGTTGAGGAAGACGAATGATAGTGCCGAAAGGGAGAAGATTATTAGCGACAATTCCTTGGCGAACGGTCTGTCCGCTAGCGGTGATAAAAGGATCACTGTCTGTTTCTTCCGGTCGGGAGGAGTAAGCGGTGACAATTACCTGGAGAGAATGAAGCGTTCCTTCTCCAGCAGCGAGAGGGCTGCTGGCAACAAGAAAACTACTCTTCCGGATGGAGGGAAGAGAGTTTTTACCCACTACTTGATTGCCAAAGTCAATTCTTTCTGGACTTATTTGGAGGAGTGGTGCTGAAACCCCAGTGATGATAATAAGGAGAAGAGCGGCGAGGAATCGCCAACTTCCCTTTTCTGTCAACATGGTCTGGAGCGGGAGACGGGATTCGAACCCGCGATCTTCGGCATGGCAAGCCGATGTAATAAACCAACTATACTACTCCCGCGGAAAAGTGCCGAGGCTCGGAGTCGAACCGAGATCCCATCTTTTTCAGAGATGTGCCGTGACCACCTTGGCTACCTCGGCCTCTGGCTTAGTGGGCGCTAAGGGATTCGGACCCCTGACCTTCGGAATGTAAGTCCGATGCTCTAGCCGCTGAGCTAAGCGCCCCCGCTGTTTTAAAAGTTCTGTTTCTATAAAAGCTTGGTGAGCGAGGAGGGACTTGAACCCTCATGAGAAAAATCTCCTTGGAACCTCAATCCAAGCTGTATACCAGTTCCAGCACTCGCCCACAAAGTTTATTATGGACTTCTTTTAACGAGCTTTCAAGTCTCTTTTTCTTCTTCCGGAACGGAAGAAGGTTTTTTCTTTTCAATCTGAGTTTTGACTTTCTTTTTCTTCCTCTTAGCTTTTCGTAAGTAATAGAGTTTAGCTCTCCGAACTTTTTCTCTCTTGATGACTTCAGTCTTTTCTACCAAAGGAGAGTGGAGGGGAAAGATTCTCTCGACTCCAATTCCCTTGATTTCCCTGCGGACGGTAATGGTTGCCGTTAATCCTTGGCCGTGCTTTTTGGCCAAAATCAGTCCCTCAAACACTTGAGGTTTTCCTCCTTTTTTCTCCAGGTTTTTTTGGTAAACTTTGACCAAGTCTCCCGCTTCAAGACGGGGGTTATCTTCTTTCAAATACTTTTTTTCGAAGGTGTCGATATCAGACATGTTAAAACTTTCTTAAGACCACTGGGAAGGGGCAGGGAAAATTCTTTTTCCTTTCCGCTCATTAATTGGACTTTGAGGTAAAAAGCATGGAGGAATTGATGCTCGAGATATTTTACCCTAGATTGTTGTTTAAAGCCATACCTTTTGTCGCCGACAATGGGGTGATGCTTCCAGGCGAGGTGCGCTCTTAATTGGTGCCGCCGCCCGGTTTTCGGAGAAAGTTCTAAAAGACTGAAGCGGGGAAATTCCTGGAGGACTTTGTAATAAGTAACAGCTTCCCGGGCAGAAGAAGATTGAGGGTCAGCCGGAAGGAAAATTTTCTGTTTTCGGAAATCCTTTTTAGAGCGGCCGATGGGAGCCTGAATTACTCCTTGTTGAGGCCGGAGATGGCCGACGACTAAAGCTAAATACTTTTTTTCCGCTTTTCTTTTCTGGAATTGCTTTTGGAAAAAAGAAAGAGCCTGATTGTTTCTGGCTACTAAAATCAGTCCGGAAGTTTCTTTGTCCAGGCGGTGGATTAGACCGTAACGCGGGGGAGAACCGGCTTGCTTCAAACTGGGGAATTCTTCGGTTAATTTCCGAAGAAGACTTTCTCCTTTCGTTTGGTAAACAGGTAAACCGGCTGGTTTTCCAACAATGAGAAGATTTTTATTTTCGTAGACGAGGATAATTTCTTCCATCTTTGCTCAAAGCGGTTTTTTGAATTGGCCTCGCTACCTCCTGGTGGGCGACACAGGACTCGAACCTGTAACCTTTTCTACGTCAAAGAAATGCTCTGCCTTTGAGCTAGCCGCCCCCAAAGTGGGCACGGTTGGATTCGAACCAACGAAACCTCGACTTTATAAGAGTCGCGCTCTAACCAACTGAGCTACGTGCCCGATTTTAATTATAAATTTTTCTTTAAATAATAAGTGCTGATGAGTTTTAATCCCATTAGAGTTCTCTCAGCTAATCTTGCCCCTCCAACTTCTACATTACAGGTTCCGTATCCAAATCCTCCTTTATGATTTATGGCAGTAAGGAAGCTTTTCTTTATATAAGGTTTTGTAAATTGTTTATAGGATATGTTCAAAATTTTTGACCAGAATTGAATTTCTTTTTTAACATCCATATCTTTATATAAGTGTAATTGGACTTTTAATTTTTCTTTAGAAACTTTTAAAGATTTAGTGAGCCAATCAATAAAAAATTTAATAACAGAAGGGTCAGTGTTTGAAATAGAAAGTTTAGTAAGCTGAGTTTTCGATCCTTCTCCCCAATAAAGAAATAATCCAGCGAGGTAAAGTTCTCGTTTATTAAAAGGAAAAATAATTTTTTTCTGTTCTTGATAAAAACCTTCTAATCGTTTTTCTTTCTTTTTTCGCTTTGTTTCTCGGCATTTTTCAATCCGTTGTTCATTCCAATCCCTAAGTTCTCTCATTCTCTGTCTTGATAGAGGATAATCTCTAAGCCAAAGACTTAAGGTACTTTTACTTACCTTTAAGATTTTTTTGATTTGACTGTAACTCATCCCTTGCTTTCTTAAAATTAGTGCCTTTTGGTGATCTCGAAAGCGGGCCATAATTGAACCTTTAAGTTATTTTAATCTAATAACTAATCATTGGTTCATTATAACACTAACATTTTGAAAGAACATGGAGAAGATTTTGTTTTACTGATAAACTACATGCCTAATATTTATTTCTTTAATTTTCTTTTCTTTTTAGTAATTTTCTTAGGTCTCTTTTTCAAGATTTTTTCAAATTCTTTTTGGCTAAGAGTTTCTTTCTTTATTAATTCCTTTGCCAACTGGGTTATTAACTTCTTCTGGCGGCGGAGGAGTTTCTGATCCTGGCGCAGGGCTTGATAGAGGAATTTTTTTACTTCGCTGTCAATCTTTCGGGCTACTTCTTCAGAGTAGTTCTGGCGCTGGAAAAAATCTTCCTGCCACCAGTTGGGCAGAGTAGAAGAAGAGAAATTGATAGGTCCCAGCTCGGACATTCCATATTCCACCACCATTCTTCTGGCTAAGCTGGTGGCTCTCTGCAGGTCATTGGAGGCACCGGTGGTAACTTCCCGGAAGAAAAGCTTCTCGGTAGCGTATCCTCCGAGGAGAGTGGCCAGTTGGGCGGTTAATTGGGATTGGCTCAGCATTCCTCTCTCTGTTGTTGGGACGGTGAGCGTGTGGCCGGCACTTAACCCCCGGGCAATAATAGAAATCTTCCTTACCCGATCAGCTTTGGGCGTCAAGGCGGAAACTAGGGCATGGCCGGCTTCGTGATAAGCGGCCACCTCCTTTTCTTTTTTAGAAAGAAGATGACTCTTTCTCTCCGGCCCCAAGAGAACTTTTTCGATTGATTCTAAGAAATCAGTTTGTTCAATTTGGTTTCTTTGCCGCCGGGTAGCTAGAACTGCCGCCTCGTTAGCCAAGTCTTCTAGGTCTGCTCCGGAGAATCCCGCTGTCTGTTCAGCTACTTCGGCGAGGTTGACCTTGGAGTCTAAGGGCTTATTCCGGCAATGAATCTTAATGATTGCTTCCCGGCTTTTCACGTCGGGGAGATCAATAACAATCCGCCGGTCAAAACGTCCCGGCCGGAGCAAAGCCGGATCCAAGACGTCCGGACGATTAGAGGCGGCTAAAATAATGCATCTTGCTTCCCTCTGGAAACCGTCCATTTCTGTAAGGATCTGATTCAAAGTTTGTTCTCTTTCGTTATGGCCTTCAATAAATCCCGCTCCCCGGCGCCGGCCGATAGCGTCTAATTCATCAATAAAGATAATGCTTGGCTGGCTCTGTTTGGCTTTGGAAAAAAGGTTTTTTACTCTTCGGCTGCCGACGCCGACAAAAAGCTCAATGAACTCTGAACCGGAGATGTAGTAGAAGGGAACCTTGGCGGTAGAGGCAATGGCCCGGGCAAGAAGAGTTTTTCCGCAGCCCGGCGGACCAACAAGGAGAACTCCCCGGGGAATTTTTGCTCCCATCTTTAAGAATTTCTGGGGGCTCTTCAGGAAATCAGTAATCTCCATTAATTCTTCTTTCGCCTCCACCAGATTGCCAATGTCGTCAAAACTGACTTTCTCTTTGGTTGCTTGAGGATTAAACTGCCGGTCCGGAGATTGAAGAATGCTCAAAGTCTGATCTATGCCTCCCCGGGCCCGGCGAAAGATGAGCCAAAAGAAAAAGACAAAGAAAAGAACTGGGATGATGAAGGAAAGAAGGACGGGAAGAAAGGCGGACCAGAAACTGGTCGTTTCCGGTTCCACTTTGATATCGGTCAATTGAAGCTGCTCCGGGGCAAGGCCAAGTCGGGCGAGGGAGTCAGTCAAAGCCACTCCTTCCTCTTTGTAGGCTTGGGAAAGCTGGTCATTCTGATCGATGACAAGAAGAGTTTCTCCAGAGACGGTAATTTCTTTCACTTCTCCAGCCTGAATCTGTTGCGCTAACTGGCTCAAGCTTATTTCTTGAGGAGGTTCAGCAGGAGTCGAGGGAGCGAAAAGGGAAAAAACGGCCGAGAGGGCGACAAGGATAAGAAGCACCCAGCCGATCTGTTTAATTATCTTGGACATCTTCTTTCTTAGAAACTTTCTTCTGAGGAGAAGACTTTCTTAGTTCTTTTAAGGAAAGAGAAACTCGATTTCGGCTGATGTCAATAATCTTCGCCTTTATCTTTTGGCCGACTTTGACTACCTCGGCCGGATCTTTTACTAATCCCCAACCCAGTTCAGAAACATGAATTAATCCTTCCAGGGGAGGAGAGCCAAAGGACATAAAGGCGCCGAAGTCAGCTAGGCCGGTAATTTCTCCCTGAACGGTGTCTCCGGCCTTGTATCGGCTAAGGACTGATTTCGTTTTCTCTAATTCCTCTAGTTTTTCCGAGAGAATAATCTTTTCCTCTTTGGGGTTGATATCGAGAATTCTTACTTTTAGGCTTTGGCCAATTAATTCTTCCAGTTTGGAAAGGATTTTTGACTTATTGGCATTTTCCACCCGGGGAAAATGATCGGTAGCTAATTGGGAAGCGGGAATAAAGGCTGGCAGGTCATGGATCTTGGTTAGCAAGCCTCCCCGGTTGGCGCCAAAGATTTTTACTTCTAAACTCTTCTCCTTTTCTTTCCGGTTTTTTAATTCCTCCCAGACTTCTTGGTAAATGGCGCGCTTGATAGAGAGTTCCCGATAGCCTTCTTCATTTTCGACGGAAATAATTTCTCCGGTAATCTGATTTCCCACCTTCAGCTTTTTGAAGGCGCTTTTCACTTCGTAGAATTCCCGGCCGTAAATAATACCTGTCCCCTGAGGGCCAAGATCAATAAAGACGGCGGAACGACCAAAATCAATAATCTTTCCCCTGACCATATCTCCTCGGGAAACCGGCCGCAAGCTGTCTTGTTTTTCTTTAAGATTAAGAGTGGTTTTTAGCATTGGTGAATATAATAGAGCAGAAAAGAAGATTTGGCAAGTTTTTCTTCTAGAAAATTTGCCTCCTTTCTTAAGAATTTATTCCCTCTAGAGAAAAAAGCAAGTGCCGTTGACTTTTTTCTCTAAATATGCTATTACCTGAAGCGGTTGAGGTTTAACCTCAATCTAAAAGCTAGTATAAAGAATTTTGAGGGATATCCAAGGAAAACAAAATGAGGAAAGGGTTAAGGGAGGGATTAAGGTTAATAGGAAATTTTTTCTTAGATATATTTTTTCCAAGAAACTGCCTTGGCTGCGGAAAGGAAGGGAAATATATTTGTGAAAATTGCCGCACCTTTTTAGGAGAGGCGCCATTAATCTGCCCAGTTTGCGGGAGGGGCAGTTTTAGCGGCCAAAGGCACATCAATTGCTCCTCAAGGTATAAATTAGACGGTTTGGTGGCTGTCTGGGAATACGAAGGATTAGTCAAAACCGTTATTTACAATATTAAGTACCGAAAACTGGGAGATGCTGTTTCCGAGTTGGTAGGATTGTCATTGAAAACAATGGCCAAAGACAAAGAAAGATTTGCCTCTTTCTTTTCTTATCTCCTTTCTGAAAAACCTTTAATTACCTTTATCCCCCTGTCCTTTAGAAAAGAAAGAAAAAGAGGGTTTAATCAATCTGAATTAATAGCGAGAGCATTGGGGAAAATAACGGGTTTAGAAACAATCTCTTTATTGAAAAAGATAAAAGAAACTCAATCTCAAACGAGGTTAAAAAAGGAAGAAAGATTAAAAAACATAGAGGGGGCCTTTTCTTTAAAGACGGATGGTTTAAAACTACCGGAAAATTTAATTTTGGTTGATGATATCTGGACAACGGGGGCGACTATGAAAGAAGGCAGTAAAATTTTGAAGCAATCCGGAGTAAAAAAGATATGGGGCTTTGTTCTTGCTCGCACCGTGTGATATTGACTTTTCTCCCTCAATATGCTATTGTCTGAAGCGGTTGAGGTTAAACCTCAACCGACTAAGAGAATTATGGAAGAGGGAGTTATAAATATTGAAGAGGGAAAATATCCTGAATTACTGAGGAAAATTGACCATCCTCCCCGAAAACTTTACTATCGCGGCCGCTGGGACGAAGATATTTTTAAAAATTGTCTAGCGGTGGTTGGGAGCAGAAAAATGACTAACTACGGCCTAATAGCGGTAGAAAAAATAGTGAAAGAAGTGGCCGCGGCCGGAGTGACTGTCGTTTCCGGATTTATGTACGGGATTGACGCTGCTTCTCATCGAGCCGCTTTGGACGGAGGCGGCCGGACGATAGCCGTTATGCCCTGCGGGATAAATTTAGTGCATCCAGAATATCAAGGCGAACTTTATGGCGATATTTTGAAAAACCAGGGCTTAATAATCTCGGAATTTGAGGGAGATTTTCCCCCAGATAATTGGACCTATCCCAAAAGAAACAGAATAGTGGCCGGACTTTCAAAGGCGACATTAATCGTAGAAGCGGCTATGAAGAGCGGTTCTTTAATTACCGCCGGATTGGCCAAAAAGTACCAAAGAAAACTTTTTGCTCTGCCGGGGCCAATCACCAGCAAAGTTTCGGAAGGGACAAACCATCTTCTGAAAAATGGAGCTTCCCTGGTTACTTCCAGTAAAGATATTTTAGATTTTTACGGATTGATAAATTCCCCTCTTGGAAGTTCTAATAATCAAAAAACAGAAGGGAGGGAAAGAGAAATTTTAGAATTATTAAAAAGGGAAGCGATGGAGGTAGATGATATTTCCAGGAAATTTGGGCTTTCTGCTTCAGAAATTGGCGCTATTCTTTCCTTAATGGCCATGAAAGGTTTGGTTTTCCAAAAGGGAAGAAGATATTTTGCTAATTTTAATTAGAAAATAGCTAAATTACCATGTTAATCAAAATTCCCTCGGCTTTAAATATTGGACTGAAAACTTTAGGGGTGGATGTCGAAGTAAATATAGCTAGCCGGGGAATGCCTAGTTTTGATATCGTTGGACTGGCCAGCAAGGCAGTAGATGAGAGTAAAGAAAGAGTGAGAACGGCCATTGGTAATTCCGGAATAAGTTTTCCCTCAAAGAAGATTACGGTTAATTTAGCTCCGGCTGACGTTCCCAAAGAAGGATCTTTTTACGACCTGCCTATGGCTGTCGGCATTCTTTCTAGTATTGTCCAATTTAAAATACCCGAAAGTTCCTTGTTTTTTGGCGAGCTTTCCTTGGACGGCTCTCTAAGGCATATTCGGGGGGTCTTTTTAATGGCCATATTTGCCAAAGAATCGGGGATTAAGAATATTTTTGTTTCCAAGCAATCAGCTAACGAATCCGCTCTTTTTAAAGAGATAAAGGTTTATCCGGTAGAAAGACTTTCTCAAATTGTCGCTCATTTAAGCGGGAAACAACTAATAAGACCGGTTGAGTGCCAAGAAATAGAACTTGAGTTGGAAAAGAGAACCGCCGAATTCGATATGTCAGAAATCTTAGGCCAGGAACAGGCAAAAAGGGCGGTAGAAATTGCTGCCGCTGGAGGCCATAACATTATAATGATTGGGGGTCCTGGTTCTGGAAAAAC